>Ga0114931_10000030_pt1 | contig 133119 bp, 108 predicted proteins | sample 2SBtaG_FD_89579 | JGI IMG/M metagenome (GOLD analysis project Ga0114931, IMG submission 89579) | Deep subsurface microbial communities from Kolumbo volcano to uncover new lineages of life (NeLLi) - 2SBTROV14_V59a metaG | ecosystem: Environmental > Aquatic > Marine > Volcanic | place: Kolumbo...
CTACAGGTGCTACAGGCCCAACAGGTGTTTCTGGCCTCACTGGCCCTACGGGAGCTACGGGGGCAGACTCTACAGTAGCAGGCCCTACAGGTGCTACAGGCCCAACAGGTGTTTCTGGGGTTACTTCGCACACTAAATCGGTATATGTGGCCAACCCTGCTGTTGAATCCATACCAATAATCATGACTCGGGTGGCTACAACCATACTGGAAGTTACCGCCTTATCTGATGTTGGTACAGTTAATTTCAATATAGAGACCCGAGCTAAAGGAACTCCAGATGTTGCAGGGACCAATATTGAAACTGGTGGTGAAATGCAAGCAGCTACTACTCAGAATGTCTATACTACCAGCATAGATAACACGGCAGTTGCAGCAGAAAAATGGTTAGTCCTAGACATATCTGCTGTCTCTAGTGCAACAGAGGCGTGGTTTACTATTACGTTAGAGGGAGAGTATGCAGGTCCAACAGGAGCAACAGGAGCAACAGGAGCGACTGGTCCAGCATGGGAGCCTATTTTGATATACATAAAATCTACAGGACAAGCGGCAAATAGTGATTTACATCTATTAGATGGTAGCAATTGGAATACCAGTAAATCTATAATAAAAGAAATTATTGTTAGTTTTCCGGTGGCAGATTCGACTGACTGGGATTTGTACTTGGTACAAAATGACAACAGTCTTGCGACTGATGATGCTGTCATACCAGCACGCCAGTTAGTTGCAAATGCTAATGGGGATCAGCATTTGTTACTGGATGTGTATTATGAAGATGAGGATGCAACAAATGAGGTACATCTACGTTATGATGATAACTCTGGTTCTAATACAGCGGATATAATTATCCTTGGTGTTCAGGCAGTATAATGGCAGTCACAGTAACAGCATCTAAGGTTGATATTACGTCTGGAACTGAAACGATAGATAGTGTCTATACTGCTGTCGCAGCGAGTCCATTTCCAGGCGTCATGAGTAAGACTGGGACTGACCCTGGCCCATACACATACACATTCAACGGCAACATTTTACTTGAAGTTAGTAGTGGATCAACGCTAAATTGCAGTAACCCAGATGATACTATTCAATGGGCTTTGACCGGAACAATGAATCCATCATTGCAAGTGATTTCCGGTGGAACGTGGACAGCGGCAGAAGGAGTAACTTTTGATGGAGACAGCAACGGAGCTAATAATTACAGCAGAATATACAATTACGGATATAGTAGTATACAAGGTAAGAGCGACGGAACTAATGACGTAGTATTCAAAAATTACTATGAGATTAGTTTTTACTCATATGAAGGAAACTCACCGCACAACTGGAATCATGTCACGACAGAATGGAATAATTCTGTATCCAGCAACGGGACTGGATTATACTTTGCTAACGATCCCTCTATAAAGCCCACGCATACGCTACAAAATATCTCAATCACTAGCACATCAAATCGTTCTTATGCAGCAACTTTTTATTGTCATGATTGGAGTGGGTGTACTTTCGATAATTGGACTGTAGACGGGACAAGGTATCTATTCAACACTTATGGTACAACAGTCAAATTTTCTAATTCGACCTTCAAGAATGTGTATTATTACAGTCTGATCCGATCACAAAGCGGGGGTGGATTATATAAAAGTACCACTGATTCAAGTGATATGTATGATACTGCACAATTTCAACCAAAGATAACATTTGACACTTGTACTTTTCAAAACAACCGCAATTCGAGTGCGACGGAGATGGGATTTTATATATCATATGGAGCGATCATCAAATTCAAAGATTGTACATTTGCGGGCACGGATGCGATTGACCCAATGTCATATGGCGTCTATTCGAGATACAATTCTCGAATGCTTTATGAAGGTACAACCACTTTTACAGATGTAACGACAAATAGAATTTGGTCCACCAACGGATCGCATTATCACGTGTGGCCACTTGCATTAACCGTAAATGATCCTAATGGCAATGCTATTCAAGATGCCGAAGTCATAGTTTATCAGGTTTCAGGCAATGAACATTGGTTTTTTAAGACAGATGCATCAGGGAATATTTATGATGTACATGGTGATGATCCAGTGTTTGTAGAAAAAGAAGAAACTTCCACAGGCGTTTATAGTCAATGGTCTGACTCAATTGCTTCAGGTAGATATCACACAATTATAGTTGCACAGGAAGGCTATCAAGTATGGCAGCGACGAGTGACCTTTACTTCTGCACAAACAATTACAGCCACTTTAATTCCAACCACAGCTCCACGAACTTTGCCTGTGACTTATAAAGGATGACAAATGCCATCGTCTAACGCAGATAGAACCGAAACTGAGATAACTGCATCAGAAGTACATACTGGATCATGGTTTGGTTCTGATGTCTCTATCCAAAACAATATAGCAGTGGTCGGAGCATATCTTGAATATGAGGACGAAAACGACGGAGGTACTCAAGTACCAGATGCAGGTGCCGTATATGTCTACGTAAAAACTGGTGGGAGTTGGAGTTTTCAACAAAAACTCATTCCCCAATTGTCTGACGGGACTGATGATAGAGTCTTAAATGGACAATTTGGCTTCCCTTGCAGTGTAAGTGATGCGACTGATACCATTGCTGTAGGAGCGTGGCAAAATAGCACTGATTTATTAGGAGCAACTAGGAGCGGATCAAATTTAGGTGCAGTCTATATTTATACTCGATCTCCTGGTGACATTTCTTCAAATGCGTGGTCAATCCAGCAAAAGATCATTGATACTGGTGGGGCAACGGATGACAAATTTGGAGCGGAATTAGATTTAGATGGAGATTTGGTTGCTATTGCACGAGATGGTGGAAATGGTACTCGGCAACAAGTTTTCACATGGACTCGCAGTGGTAGCACATGGACTGCTGAAGACAACTTCCTTTCCAGTGATAACGCAATTCCTGATGGTTTTGGTCTGGCAATATCTGTTCAAGAATCAAATAATACTATGATATTAGGTTCTTATAATAAAACAGTTAATTCTCAAACTAGCGCTGGAGGGGTATACGTTTTTACTCGCAGTGGAAGTACGTGGTCAGAAGAACAGATCATAGATGTCACAGATGCGGGTGACTCGGCAGTTGCAGGTGATTGGTTTGGAGTTAGTGTGAGCTTAACTAATGACCGTATTGCTGTGGGGGCACCTTATCGTAATGATGGAAGTGTGGGAAGAGGAACAGTATATACTTTCACTCGATCAGGATCAACGTGGTCATTTGAACAGAAAATATCTCCCACCAATGGAAACAGTGGTGATAATTTCGGATGGTCGGTAGACATAGATAACAACGTATATCTGTCTGCTAGTTCTCACAATCAAGACTATGATGAAAATGATCTAAATTTCGTATCTAACGCCGGAGCGGTATATTTATTTGAATTTGATTCTACTTGGACGCAGACTGAAAAAATGGTAATCAACGGCAGGTCGAACAACGATAATCTGGGATTTAGAATAGAGGTTAGCAACAACACAGTTTTATCTGGTGTTGGAGATTATCCATCCGGTGGTGCGGTTGAGGCGGCGTACCTATTTCAAGATGAATTTCTTCAAGGCATTTATGGTTCTGAATGTTCATACAGGGTTAGAGGATAAGGTATAATGAATTATTAAAAGTGGTGATGCTCAATTTTTAGGTGATTCAACAATAGTTGGTGAATGTGCTGGATTCAGTGAAAACGGTACATTTTCCGATGCTGGTGAATCTGTTCCTTCTTCTGGTTCATTACAAGTGGATATCAGCTTGAGCAAAGAAGGGCATACTTGGGGGACGATTTGGCTTACTAATGATACCACTTCTGGCCCCAATGCAAAGACAGGAGTGAGAGTTTTCTTTACAAACGCAGCCAGCAGTGCCTACGGTTATGATATAACAACCTATAGCAAAAGCATGGGGCATTCCCGACTTTCCCGACTTCAATTTAATACAGGTACAGCGCGGGTTTATTTGGCAGATGCTCGACTTAATACTGCGGGTGACACCATAGAACTTACTTTTACAAACACTGTATTTACTGCACAGACTTTAGCTGCGGTTGGGGTATGGGCAGTGGCACAATGAGACAATGAGACAATGAGACAATATGGAGCCACAAATTTTAACGATACTCTAACAGTTGATGGGTCTGTTACAGGAGTTATTGAGACAGGTGTTGAGACCATTAGTGTAAGTGTACCAGGACTCGGTTCTACGGATGTAGGCATATCTCTATCCAAAGATAACTTTGAGACCGGATGTGGTATTTTAATTGTAGGAACGTCTGGGACAGCCGGTGGGAACGATGGAGTATATGTTCAATTTATAACGGATAGTGCTGAAGGCGATGGATTAGAGCTTGTGAATAATTATGGTAGGCTGTATAGTAAGCATGCTGGAGCATCACTTTTAAGTGGGGCAATATATTCAGGTGTAAGATTAAACCAGGCATATATAGACAATACTGTTCCTGAAATAGTTCTACAATTCTATAATATTAATGGAACATCAACAACTATGCAGGGAAAATTTCATTGGGTGGTATTTCAGTCATGACCCGAGATATTGGATTAACTACAATTGTTGGAGATTCCCAGTTCGATGAAGGCGTCAATGGATATAGTGAACAGGGCACTGCCACAGTATCTACTGGATCGGTATCTACTTTATCTACCATTGAGTCAACTATTTCGATATCCAAAGGAGGGTGGAACGCAGGAAGGCTAGTTATGGACGGTATAGCCACACCATCATTCGGAGGGTCGGGAATTGTGGTATTCATTACAGAGACATCTTCTGAAGCAGAGAGCACACAAGCACAGTATGGCGGGGGTAATTATTCAAAGAATGCGGGATCATACTTTTTGTCTAATCCTATATTCTCTACATTAAACTCTGACGTAGTACTGCAAGATGCATATATAGATAACGCAAATTCTCAGATAAAACTAACATTCTTCAATACTAGTGTGTCAACTAGAACATTAAGATACTGGGCCACTTGGCAGGTGTGGCAAACATGAAACTATTATTTATCAGTCCAGAAGGATCAAGAGATTACGAAATACTTGGCGGCAGAGGTATATGGCTTAAAAATATATTGCCTTTAATCGGAAGAACCCATGATGTCAAATTGCTAACTTGGGGCAATTCCGAAGATATGGGCAATTACCAAATTGTAGGAGTTGATTCAGATAGATTGAAGCCTACTCCTTGTGAAGTTATAGGAGAATTCAAGGAAGATAACTTCAAATTCTTACAGAGATGTATTGACTTATTCCATAATTGGAAGCCAGACATAATTCATTTACAGGATGCCGATGTTGCAGAAATGGCTCTCTTCATAGCAAAGAGCTTCAAAATTCCTTTGTTGTATACGATACACTTATCTTCGATAGCATGCTTTATGAGTGGTATTTCTACGTCAAGGTATCAACAGTATTTATGCCAATGGGAACAAGTCGCCACCAAAGAGGCAGACCATATTCATGTATGCTCAGAGTACTATGCCAGCAAATTTTACAAAGGAGAAGGCAATCCACTTAACTACTGGTATTACACCAGTGTCCCAGTGTCAATTGTTCCCAATGGAGTCAATGCGGAGGATTTCAATGAATAGGAACGACATCCACTTCAATGTCTGCTTTGTTGGTAGGTTTTGTAAAGGCAAGGGCATTGAAACTATCTGTGAAATTATAGAAGAGATGGATGATTGCCGATTCCACTTCATCGGACAATTCAATGGTACAGATAAGCAACGAGATGCTTATCCCACCACCAATGTTTTATATGACTTGGCCAAACAGTATCCTGATCGAGTTATATTAACGGGACACATTCCACAAACAGAGTTGGCACAATATGTTAAGGATATGGATGTATGGCTATGCCCCTCCTGGCATTGTCCTTTTGAATTAGTTGGGTTGGAAGCAATGGCAAGTAAAGTTCCAGTCATTTTGACAAAAACAGGAGCTTTCTTAGAATATGGACAACATGAAGTTAACTCCTTGATGGTTGATACAAAAGATTCGCAGGGTCTCAAGGATGCTATTTATCGCATTAGAGATGATCACGAGCTTGCCCATCGTTTGATTGATGGCGGTCTGAAAACTATTCAAAACCACACTTGGGATATTGCAGTAGATGGGCTAAATAAAGTATATGAGGGTATGAATAATGGCAATTGAATACACACTACATACATATGGTCCTTGGTACAGGGGCCACCCGCCTTTGATTTACAATCAAGGGCAAGACCGATTTGAGTTCGAGTCTGTCAGAGTAGAGGATGCAGGTAGGGAGGAGGATTTGTACTTTGGAGCAAAAGGCACTGTATACAGTCTTATTGTTGATGCAGTTGACACAGAGCTTGCTGCTGTACAAAAAACATACAGGGATGAGATTATAGATGTTCTTTGTCAGGCGTGGCTGACTAAAGTTAACATGGTGGTATTCTCTCAGGAAAATAATCAAGTAGTCTGTAGTTTGCACATAGACCTGCCTCCTGGCGCTGGACTGGAAGTTAGAGAAGATGGAACGATCAACTATTGGATTAATGGGGTGGAAAAACGAGAAGTGACTAACCTTCTGAAGATTGTCTTGCAGAAATTGATTGCCAAAGCATATGCTGCTACTGCTGGAATTGGAGATGCAGATCGCAGAGTTATTGTCACTAAAAACATGGTTTTAGATTTGGTTAATCAGTTTGGAATTATCGTTACATAAATTGTCAGACTTCAGGAGAAATTATGAAAAAGATAAACTTTTTTATTGGTGCAGTGATTTTTATTACTGCCGTACTTGCGGGTTGTGGAGTGTTTGAAAACATAGTCGAGAGCCCTCCGGTTGTTGACGTTTTAGGGCTAGATTACAGTGCTTGCGTTGGCGATGGTTTTGACGTTTGCCTTGAATTTCTGTTGGATAATGACGAGGCTCTATTGGGCCAGGATGCCGGTGAATGGCTGTCTGATCTGTTAGAAAGCGTGAATTCAAATGGAATTGCTACAATATCCGCTGAAGACCTATGAAACCGTTCATTAAAACCTACGGAAATCTGGGAGACAAATAAAAATCTCCCACTTCCTGTTTAATTGACATTTCTACGACGCCCACCTGACTACTGTCATGAACCTTAGCATCTCCCTGCCCGTTTATTCCGATGGAACTCACCGTATCATATCTCATCAAATTGATTGCAGCATTCAAGTCTCTATCCAGAGACTCACCACAATTATAGCATTCATAAACTCTTTTGTCCAGTCCTAATTCAGACTTAACATGTCCACACTTAGAACATGTCTTGCTAGACGGATAAAATCTATCCGCATACTCAACAGAACCACCAGACCATAACTGCTTATACTCCAAAGTGGTTCTAAACTGTCTCATGCAAGCATCATGGACAGATTTAGCCAAACAATGATTCTTACCATTCCCTTAACATTCAAATCCTCCAGAACCACAACTGATGGTCGCTTGGTTTTTACGATATCAGTCGTTGCTTTCTGTATTGAGTCTGTGCGAATGTTAGAAATCTTCATCCACAGTTTAGCTATCTTCTGTTGTGTAAGTTTTCTTCTGCGACTGCCTTTCTGTTGACGTTTCATCATGTGCCTTTGCAGTCGTTTGATTTTCTTCTCATATTTATGGAGTGCCTTCGGATTATCATAACTCATCCCATCACTGCATGTAGCCAGTGATTTCACACCCAAGTCGATTCCCAAAACTTCTCCACTGGTTTGTTGCGGTTCTACTTCTTCGTTGACCAGAACTGACACAAACCATCTACCTGCCCTTTCAGAAACAGTAGCAGATAGAATATGTTTATCAGTTGGTAAATAATCTGCTTCTTTCAGTCTAATCCAACCAAGTCTCGGTAGACGCATTCTACGACTCTCAACTTTGATTGTGCCTGTCAGTCTGAAACTACCAATGCCTTTGCTCTTTGATTTGAACTGAGGAAAGCCAACTTTCTTGCTCTCTTTGCAACCACGAAAAAAGTTCTTGAATGCCTTTTCCAAGTCTCTCAATGATTCTTGCATGGCACATTTAGAAACTTCATACATCCAAGGAAATTCTTCCTTCTTTCGGGCGTTCAATTCTCTATGGAGTTGCATAGCATTGGGTTTAGATGTTTTCTCTTGTACTTGATTGAGTCCCCAGTTATAAGCGAAACGTGCAGACCCAGCGTGCTTCAACAAAGCGGTTCGTTGCTTGTTGTTAGGTTTGAGTTCAGTTTTGTAGGCACGCTGTATTGTCAAAGATTGTCTCCATATTCTTTCTCTAAACATCTATCTCCGAGACGTATAGATGGAATGTGCTTCTCGGTTAGTTCTGGATGAGACTGAGCAAAATCATAAATCCATTGAGCGGTTTCCTTATTTTGTGCAAACACGAATCGTTCTGCATAACATAATTGCATAGAGTTTTCACGAACAATATTGTCTGCTGTTAGTGTCATCTGAAAACCATTAGACATAGATAGACACCCATAGGTTGTTGGGCAGCCGAATGATAAAACGCAACTTGGTGAAATGGGATAATTTATAACGATGCCTAAAGATGCCACTCCAAGACTACCAGTAGTTGGGTCTTCCATATAGCCACCATCTTCCAATGGGATTCTTTTAGGCTCAGTGTCATTTTGCTTAACAACTGGATTGTCGGATGTTACCAACCTGTTGTCTGATGATAAACCAATTAGCCATGTTTTGTTGAGAATGTAAGGACATAGACTCTCTGATAATGATAAGAGGTTTTTAATTGAGTGATCTTTGAGTTGTTCTTGATATTCACATTCATCGCTATTTAACATAAACTCTTGTAGATGTGGCGAATTATGGTCTCCCTCATCTTTCAGGAATCTATGCATTATCGTGCCTATTTGCGACCAACCTTTTCTATGAGACCAAGTTCTTACTAATTGCAAAGATATAGCAAAAGCCAAACATTCCTCTTCATCTCTTGTAAGGTTTGCATATGTTTTTTGTTCACATATTTTGTTAATAACAGGACAGATATGTGCTTCAAGGATAGAAATCTTTTTCTCTAAATAATCTCCATCTGAGGCGAGATAGAAATAGCTTTCTGCCGCAACTTTACTTATAGGAGCCTTATACACTTTGTTTGATACTTTGTCATAACACCAAACAGAACGTCTGTCATTACTCCAATTACGAAGATAAAATTGAGGCACCGTATGATTATTTTTAACTACCATTATTTTTCTGCCTTGAGTTGTTCTTCCATGAGTTTGCGTGCTTTTCTATTTTCGGCTGAACGCCTCCCATATATTCTATTCGAGAACGATGACATCAAAGACAGAATATCTTCTACCAATTCCTGCTCATAGGAAGTGCCGATTATCTCACTCATCCACTCAATCTCTACATCGTGACTGGAAAAGTAGTCTTTCAGAAAGCCAACCATAAAGCGTGAGAGTCTGTCCTTGTGCTCCACGATAACCTTGTCAATCTTCTTCTGTTCAATCAGTTTGAAAAGACGACGGAGTTTAGGTCTATCGTCCTTCATTCCTGAACCGACTTCTTCAAAGGTCTGAATGACGTTGTATTTCTTATCTACGCAGTATTTGAGAATGCGACCTGTCTGACGTTCAAGGTCTCCCTTCTGTTTTTGTTCGTGAGAAGAGACCCGTGCATATACTGCAACACGAGTGCGACCATCTTTCTCTTTCGAGTCGGAAGTCTCACCCACGAATTTATCTATATCACAGACTCGATAACGACGGTGGTTTCCACCAGTCTTGATGGGAGTGAGGATGCCTGATTTATCCCATTCTCGGAGTGTATCAATGCAGACACCTAAACGGTCTGCTGCTTTTCCTATACTAATCAGTTGCTTGCTCATTCCCTGTTAACTCCATATCTTCAAACAGGGCGAGCCAGCGGTCGTATTGCTTTTGAAATTCCTCTGGAGTAGGAATTTCGTCATCAGCGAAATCGAACAACATGGGGAAGACTCTTCCGTCATCGAGTTCAAATTCGGTTTTAGTAACTCTGACAACCATTGGTCGCTCCTTCTTGACTCTGGACTTTCGTGATGTCCTTTGAGTCTTATTCTCCGTGCGACCCGTAGATTCCTTCTTCTTTCTGGACATTTTTCAAGATTTCTCCACTTATTCAAAAATATACATGTTCTTGCCGAAAACTTCCTCATCCACAGGCAATTTCACTTCATCCAGAGTGCCACGTTTAACCAAATCCATCCATTCCTGCACATTGCGGTTATTTACCTTGTTCTTGAAAGAGAAGTCATATTGCAAGGAACCTTTGGGGTATTTCTTGGAGTTCAAGAATACAATATTCTGAAAAACAGCCTTGATATGATCCTCAGTAATCGGCTCAAAGATGCTGATAATCTTCAGTAGTCTCATCCGACATTCTCGGATATTGTCTCGCATGATATCGACACCATATATGCATCTGAGAGCTTCCAAAGGTTTGTGATTTCGTTTAATCTTACGAATCAGCACCCAGACCAAAAAGTTACCGTTACCACAGGCAGGGTCACAGAATGTTTTTCCTTTTTTCCACACTTCTCGTGGTAATTTGGCGAGCATCTTATTTACGAGAGCGTTTGGAGTGAAGACTTCGGCTGTTTGTTTTAGCCTGTCTTCCCTTCTTTCACCGTGTATTTCATGCTCTAACTGTGCTGTTTCCATTATACGAACTCTTTCCAAAAGTCGGCTCTGAAGTATTTGAACATTCTCCAGTCAATACGAAATCCACTCCACCGCACAGTCTCCAGAAATTCATAGAAAGCATCGGATTCAAGTGCTTTCTTTAAGTTTTGGGCTTCATTTTTGCTTTTCACAACGAGCCCCATCGCCTGTTGGGTGATGCCAAAATCTCCATCCATATCAACAATAACTTGCCAAGGTCTTCTGGCTTCGCCAAAAATTACCTTCGGAGTTCCAAAAAACCGCCCCTTACGGGATGAATGCCAATATCTAATTTCCTCTTTGCTTGTAGCATGGACACATGGATGTTTGAATCTTCCGCTTTTTTCTTCTTTCATCCAAGATTTCCGAGTCTCATATTCCTTATAACTGAATAAAACTTCGCACTTGTCTTCTCCATCTTTAGCCAATAATCCACATAAAAACTCGAACTTACTATTGGGGAGAAAAGGAAGATTCTGCAAATCTATTTCCCTCTTTTTCCCTGTAATATCTTTAACAGTAGTTGGGCAAGTCGAAGTTCCCTTGTGTAAAATGTACCAATCATAAGGTGTGGAAGCCTTGAATGTTTTCATGCCATCCGATTCATTGTGAAGCTCAAGGTATTGCACATTGTGAGACGTAATAATGGGCCAGAGTTCATTATCTGGCTTTCGCCAAATAGATGGGTGTACATGACAAAGATGACCATCTGTGTTAGATATTTTCAATGACAAGTCAACAAACTTATCCCATAACGTATTTCTCGATCCACTACCACCATTCTTTTTGTTAGTTTTAACAGGTGGCTGATATGGGGGGTTCATTACGACAACATCAAATTTCTTCTTCGGTTCAGGCATTATTTCCACTCCTCTTTTCTTCGAGTAGGTCACTGTCAGCGTCTTGCAGCCCATTGCTTTGGCTGCGTCAAGTTTTTTTTCGGCATCGGCAGCAAAGGTGATTTTGGTGGGCTTGACTCGGAAAGTGTCTAACAAAACATCTACAAATTCCAAGTTGAACAGCACAAGTATATTACTATTTTTGAGATTTCTGAACTCAGAAACCTTCCTCAAAATATCTTCACACAACCAGAACGGTGTATGCACAACCTGCAACTGCCCATCATCTTTATAAGTGGCAAGTTTCTCAATGTACGGTCGAAGCCCATTCTGCTGAAAAGACTTGGAATTATGAATTTTGTCAGCAAATGCAAGTGTCATTTTGCCCTCCTAAAAAGGCTTTTGATAACGTCTTTGTTCCCAGTTTTCAGTTGTTTCACAAATTCGTCAGAGTAACAATGTTGTTCGTCTGATATTTCATCAATTTCTATGCGATGATAGAACTGTAAAACATCTTGCTGGGTGATCCCTCTCATGCTCGGCGGTAAAGAATCATCTGGATCATCGGTAGGAGCAGGTTGCAAATTTGCTGGATTTACTAATTCTGATGGGTCAAACGCATAGTCACTGCGAAGATTTACGAGCCAGTCACGATATCGCTTGTAAAAATCTTCCTTATCCTCAAAACAATAAGGAACAATAACATCATATTTGGGCTTCACGTAGTTGACATAATCACCAACTTGTAGTTCTCCAGATTCTATACGCTCTCTGTCAAATGGGTGTAATCTCGCCCCTCTTCCAATGTTCTGCTGAAACTTAGTGAGATTACATGCTCGTAGAAACACAACGCCAGTCAGCATAGGAATATCTAATCCCACACCAATCATATCAACGTGAAAGATAATTGCTTCATCAGTGTCCTTCATGTCCCAAACAGAGTGTAAAAATTCTTCTTTGCGTCGATTGGAAACCAACTTGTAGTGATGACCATCAAACTCAATTCCCCAATCAACACATAACCCGTAAATCTTGATATTAGGGTTGGACTTTCTAAGTTTTTTGAACTGTCGAGATTCAAACAACCCCCTCATATTGCCTTGTCCATTACATACGACGAGCATTTTAGCACCAATCATATCTGGGTAATCTGACCGTCGCTTCACGACTTCTCGGTGTTTTGTAAAAGCCTGATAAATCATATCTGCCTGAGCATTGAATGCTCTTGAATCGACATCTGGTGTGATATTAGAGAACTCAAATTCATCATCAATGTCGAGTATGCCGTCAATTTCTGGATTTGTTCCTACTATGTGCAGAACTGGACCAACAATGGCTCCTGCTTCGATTAGTTCTCTTGGGGAACGTCTAAATACAACAGGTCCGTAAACATCCTCATTGTTCATTCCTTTGCCTTTAGAGGATGCTGTTATTCTGGGGGTAGCAGTTGCGAAGACTTTTTTGTCTGCATCCAACTCAGTCGCTGCGAAGAAATCATCTTCACAAACTAAAAGCTCCGACTTTCCAGTTGGAAGAAAGTGTGCTTCGTCATAAAAAGAAAAATCAACGTGAAAGCCTGCTTGACGTACAGACTTGTTAGAATGATAAGTCGATATCACAAGAACGTTGTAATTAGAGCGAACCAAGAAGTCTACTCGATCCCGTAGTTTCTTGGGATTTGTTGTACTATAAGCAGGAATTGTGCCTTTAGTACCAGCCTTCTTATGGGCTTTTTCGTATTCAATTCCTGTCTTTCCAACAGGATCAGAACCTACAAAAATCAGATGCCACTTTCTTTTACCTTTTCTGTTCTTATTTAGATGAGCATTGCAAGCCTTCGCCCACTGTTTGTTCAAAATAAGACGTGGCGTGAAGAAAACAGAGACGAATGGAGTGCTCTTTATTTGAGCAAGCCGAAACGCTATTTCACGACCTATAACCCCCTTGCCGCCTGCTGTGGGTAAATCCAGTCTACCTTTGACAATTTCATCGGGAAGAAAGGAGAAAACTGCTTCCTCCTCATAATCCCACAGTTGCTTGATGTCGTCTCTGATATCTCTACTCATTCGATTCTAATGCCTTCAACCAAGAGTCTCTGAATGTGTTCCAAAAATGAAGATTATTGTCAACTTTTCGTCGCAAATCTCGTCTGGTAATTTCGTGAACTTCTGGCAACATAAAACCTGCCGCGTTCACACCTAAACATTTCCCAGAATGGATGACTGTCATATTACATTTTCCATTTTCATCAGGTATCGAGTCAACTCCAAAGCCACCAATATCTGGATGGGAATAAGAATTTTTGGCAAAATTCCCCAGATGGTCGTTATTAGTGCTTAGTTCATGATTCGCTTGTCGATATTTGAATTGCACGGTGTGGATTTTGCCGTTTAGACCAAGACCGCTACCATCTACACCTCGGTCTTCTCCCTCTTCTATTACGTTATAGGATGTAGGTTCGATACCAACTTTTTTGTCGGTGCCAAATACTCTTATGAAGCATTCGCCAAATAGCTCGAATCCATCCCCTTTGTATTGATTGAGAAGTTCTTCATCGGCAGGTCTAATCCATCCGTCATCTGGACCTGTAGCATAACGTTCTGCTTGTTTTTCAAGTCTGTTGGCAAAAGTGTTAAAAAGGGTACAATCTTGAAGCAGACCAACTGGGTCAATGCATCGATGCAGAAACGGATGCGTTAATTGAACAATCATGTTTCGTCTCCAGAGTCATTCTCTTCACACACCACGCTCTCATTATACCATTCAACTGCCAGAGAAAACAAATTTCTCCAACATATTCTCAGATTTCCGTAGATTTTTCAGAACAGTTCTTTAACCCCTTACTTCCGCAGAAGATGCGTTAAAATCAATCCTAGAGGCTCTGGGATACCTTGTAGTCCCATTTAATCACAGGACAAACGTTGATCCTGCAAATATTGTCTATATGCAGATGCCTGTGCACAGATATGCTGTGGATTTTGCTCTGCCGTCTGCACATATTTGTTTAGAAGCAGACGGAGATTGGTGGCATCGAGCCGCCCAGAAGAAGTTGAGGGATCGCAACCGTGACGTTAAAATACGCACACTGGGATGGCAGGTACTTCGGTTCCAAGCCAAGATACTAGAGAAATACCCCTCCATTGCTATTGAACAGGTCAGGCGAGGTATTGAAGGATTACAAACAGTCTAATGCTACGAGATTACGTTCATAGGTTTTGAGAGAAAGAAACCCCTTCCTTTATGGAAGGGGGAGGAGTATAATGCACCACTGCTTTGCTCTTTGCTTTGCTCTTTCAAAAGTCAATAGGTATCTGGTTGTTCTGAAAAACAGTTCCTTCAGGACGTAAAACCTAGTAAGGTCGCCGTTTAAGTTCTCAGTTAATTCTCCTTAAGGCACTTCCTTTGGAAGAAAACGGTTTCACGGGAGTTATGAACTTAAACATTCTCAAAAGGCTATATGTTTTTTGAGAGGGCTGATTCAAGTCTATGGTTCTGTTAAGAATCATTGTAAAGCCTTACGCTCTCTACTTAATCCTTGCTTTGAGATTAAGAGATTGAGCAATCCCCTCCCTTTATGGGAGGGGTTCTTGAACTAAGGTCTTATCTTGCTTGAGAGCAGACCTGATCTTGGCAAGAGCGATGTTTTGAATCTGCCGCGCTCGCTCTTTAGTTACCTCATAGCAGTTGCCAATCTCAACCAGCTTCATGCCTTCAGAAAAACGCATATGGACTACTTCCTGTTCTTGATCTGTTAATCCACTGTAGTTCACGGCAACTTTTATACGGTCAACCAGGAAGTCGATTTTACCATCATTCTCCAGAGATTTATCTGGCACATCGATATCCGAAACATCCAGTATAGGCGAACGACTCAGCAAGGATGCAACGTGGTTGTACTGATGCAACAATGCCCTGTAAGCATAAGTCGAGAATCGATGGCCACGCCACGGATCAAAGCATTCAACTGACCTGATTAGGGTCATGCTGCCAGCGCTGATGAATTCAGTTTTGTCTCGATATACTGCGGCACAAGTTGACTTACGCAGACATTCATAAACTAGACCCATATTCCCTGAGACCAGACGGTTTCGCAAGAGCATAAACATCTGATACCAGAACTTGATCCGCTTACTACCTTCATTCTGTGCCTTGTAAAGACGGAACTTTACAAAGTGGAAAGCCTTGAAGTATGCCTGCTCATCTGGGATGGGTGAGGTATCCTTACTGAAAGCAGTTGTGATCGGCTTGTCGTACAGATCGATAGGGTTCAGGTATTTCTTTGCGGCTCCCTTTTGTTCTAGCTCTTTTACATGTTGTTTGTTGTATTGATTGCAGGTTGTAGAAATAGCCATGCGGAAGCCTCCGAATTGGGTGTATCCTTTTGTACTTATAGGATACAACATTCTGGAGAAATGTCAAGAGGGACGGCAGAGAAATCTACCGTCCCTCTCAATTTTACCAATAGAGCCATCGAATGTTGTTTCGATAGCCAGGGAGGATCAAGTCCTCCCATTCGCCCGTCAGAAACGCTTTACGTATGGCTGCCTTTTCACGACTCCGCTGTTGGCGATTTTGATCCCGGCGAAATTCTGCTGGGACCGGCCCCATACCGCATTGCTCGTAGCAAACCCCGTAGTTCTCACGGACCCAACGATCACGCTTGTTGTGCCAGTGATCCCATTCGGGATTTTTGTTCCACCATACCGTGCCCGGCACGGAGTAAGGTGGTTCAGGGTGGGTTTTGTCGTACAAGTCGTAGGCTGTGAAGCTTTGACACTTCCGAGTAGCCTTACGCAAGTCACGACGTTTCCCGTCGTTGTTGCTGTCACGCATTTCAGGTCTCCTTTGTAAGTTACCTAAAGCATAACAATCCTCCCCTTGCTACGAACCAGAACCATTTCATCATGACATTACCCCTTTAGCCGACGAATAGCGATGAGATGGCGTTGAAAATACCGCCAAAGGTCAAAGCCCATAGGCCGGTGGCGAATACTGCAAAGCCTTCACCAAAAAACTTGAAAAAGTCCATCTGATTTCTCCTCTAAAGAACTCTACTCTTGGTCGTTGTGACCACTTGCACAGGTACAGCCTACGAGGCTGAATCCTGACATTACAAAGTACATTATAAGGCATCCTGCTCCGAAGTCAAGAAAAAAACTTGGAAACGGCGTCCAACTCTTCAGAAGCCTTGGTGGGATCAGAAGTTGCGTGGGCGATGTTTTTGGGCAATTCGATAAAATTCACGAATCTACGTCTGAATGCCTCGACAATTTCCCTGCATTTGGGTACTGCGTCGTCGCCCTCAACTTCGATAAGTACTGCTGGACCACTTATGATATGTTCGATATTGCGTGCGAAGAAGTCTTTGCCTTTATGTTCAGCATAAAGTGCTTCCGCCTCAGTCTTGCTTAGTGTTTTGCAGGTCATTCGTGAAATCTTCAGGTCTGTGTATTCAATCTCACTAATAACCAACCCGATTAACTTAAGTTCAACACCATCAGGCTTGACCATTACGAGCGTTTTTTCCATCTTCAATTTCCTTTCCGCAATCAGGACACTTTGATGGGTGGTTGGATTTTTCCACGATCTTTTTGAACCACAAGGTCTGGCCTATCAGGCGCGTGATGTCCCAAAGGACAATTAACCCGGCTACCTGTAATGCTCCCCACCATTCCATTATCTATACCCCATAAATCGTCGATAAGTGATGTTCTAAGTAATCGCCTTAAGAAAAGGTAGCCACCTTCATCGTCGCTGTCAGATGTGTCGTTCATTTTTCCTTTCCTCAACAAACCACACGCACGATCAATTATGCGCCTATTTCTCACTGCTTTCCTTCATTTTCTGATCGAATTCTTGGAGCAGTTTTTGAGCATCTTCCGGTATATTGGTAGGTATATTGACTTTCACTTCGACCAACTGATCGCCTTGTGGTTTGCTCTGAATGGAAGGCATTCCTTTACCACAGACTCTAAACGTTTGACCATACTGAGTACCTGCTGGAATGCGTAATTCAACAGTCTCATCGTACAAAGTTGGGACTTCAATCTTGGCTCCAAGACAAGCTTGAGTAACTGAAATAGCCTTGTTGACCAGGATGTTCTGTCCACGTCTATTGAACACAGGATCACGTAAAACTTGAATAAAGACGAATACATTGCCCCTTGGTAATTTCAAATCCTCTTGATGCCCTTGGGCTCCAATATGTGATCTGTCACCTGTATCTGCCCCCGGTGGTATCTCAATTGTAAAAGTAGGACGGTCTACGATTAGACCCTCGCCCTCGCAGATGGTACATGGATGAGTAATGTGGATGCCTGAACCTTTGCAAGTGGGACAAGTGGTAATAGCTCTCATCATAAAACCACCACCTATTTGTCGTTCTACCTGCCCATACCCACCACAGGTTGCACAAGATAATCCTGTGCCGCCTTGTCCTTTACAATCCGAGCAGTAAGTATACCGTTCAAATGATATTTCTTTCTTGCAGCCTAGCGCGGCTTCTTTTAGTGAGATACGTACTCCCAGCTTGATACTGGAATTATGTCGTTCGACTCTCATTCCTCCCCACATATGCTGATGAATGTCCTCGGGACTGAATCCTCCCCCACCTGCAAACCCTTGAGGAATATCAGGTCCGAAGCGATCATACATTTCACGCTTTTCGGGATCGCTCAACACCTTATTCGCCTTGGCAACATCTTTGAACTTTTGTTCCGCGTCAGGATCATCGGGGTTGCAGTCGGGATGATATTTGAGTGCTAACTTGCGATACGCTTTCTTGATTTCATCTGCCGTTGCAGTTTTCTCAACGCCTAGCAGTTCGTAGTAATTAGTCGTTGGCATTATATTCCTTAATCTCTTGTGTGGCTATCTTATCACAAATGGTATTTTCAGGGTGGCCCGAGTGCCCCTTAACCAATTGGTATTCGACCGTTTCTAGCTTATCTAACTCGATCCTGATGTGTTTCCAGAGGTCGAGATTCATAATGGCATCGCCGTTTTTCTTCTGCCAACCATACTTGCGCCAATTAAGACTCCAGAGCCTCATTCCTTCTAAGACATAGAAGCTGTCTAATACGATCTTCAAGGGTTGGTCACCTACTTCACGGTTGAAGTATTCCAACCCCTTGAGGACTCCCATCAGTTCCATGCGGTTGTTAGTAGAATTAGGATCGCAGCCTGATTCAAGTGCAGTGGGCTCTGACTTATCGCTTTCGCGCAGTAAAAACGCCCACCCACCAACACCAGGGTTGGGTTGACAGGCTCCATCGGCGTATAGATCGTACATAGACATCCACTACATTATACAAGAGAGGACTGCGACCGTCAAGTCACAATCCCCCTCTACCCTAAAAGGATCGTCTTTCTAATCGAATGTCTTGAGGATCGTTTGGAATTCGGACACGATCTTTCTGTATTTGGATGTCCTCCTGTCTAGAAATTTTGGTAGTACCTTCTCGCACAATCTTATACGCTTGCGAATAAAATGCATCTCTTGTTGGCTGATACCATCTTTGCAAAGCGCAAAATCAATGCCGTCGAACAAACTCTCAAAGATTGTTCTCCAGTCTTCTCGGTGAATTTTACGGACAGGGGAAGTGCCGCTAATCTTGCTATTGGCATATCGTTTTTGCTTTCTCAGCCGGGTGCTGCATTCGATTTCTTCAATAATTTGTCGATTGCTTTTCCTTGACATGATAACCCTCCCATAGAAAGGACAGGGTTATATACGGAAAAAAGCATTCAAGTTCCCGTCACAACTTGGGCCAAACATAAGGAAGATTTGGTGTTTCTGACCAACCAAATTGGCCGTACCAAGAAGGGAGTTTGCGTAGCAAGTTAGACCGATGAGAAGCATGAAAATCTTCATCACCGAACCACGGTGGCATACGAACACATTTGATTGGAATAACTTCCATTGTATTATTGTACCCACGCCTGATCCATTCCAATATACACAGGTTCATATACCGGGTTAATGCGTTACTATATCCTTTCCACATTTTAGCGGCGGGATGATTAATCCATCCTTTCTTGTTGTAATCAGGTGAGATCACGTTCAGAAGCTGGCTAGCTTCAACGCGTTGTTTTCCTAATCGCCGCCAATCAAGGCAGGCGACAGACTGTTCAAAAGATGAGTATGGGAGAAATGTTTGCATTATCCTACAAAAAGCGTTTCAGTATCAAGGAAAACAGTTTTGCCACTTAACTCATCCCAGTGCAGATATTTACCGTGACAAGACCATATTTCACTATAATCACCATCCACCTGTTTGATCTTGCCAGTTGGGGTTCCTTCAATATGGTTGGCTTTGACCTTCTCATCTTCTGTGAACTTGGTATCAATGGTTGTACCTAATGACTTTGTATGTTTCGTCTCGATAGGACGAAATATATAACCACCAGCACGGAAGTAGAATCCATGTTTGTCTTTACAAACTTTCGTCTTTTGCATTCTTCCAACTCACTGTACAACCGACTTCCACCAAAGCTGCGGCAAATCGTTGCGCGCCTTCACTAGTCAAAAAGAATGTATAAGGAACTTCGTCTGTGATTGCTTTTGATTCTTTTAGTCCAAGATGTAAGTGTTCTCGGATCACTTTGATGGTTGCAATCTTTTTCGGAATTGTCTCCAAAACCAAACAGTGATCTAACGGGTGGTTGTCTCTGGCAGCAGACCATTCCATCTCATTCAATTCAAACGGACCATCTTTGTCAACCAGAAAATATTTGTCTGGCTCTACTTCCACTGCTTTTCGCGGGCGAACTTCTGCATCACCCCCACAATCTAAGGAGCCACAACCAATTGCATTTTGGAGGGCTTTAGATTCACTCTCGAATATACCTAAAGTGCGGCCATCACCCACATTACCGTAATCGCCCCGCACTTCGTATACGTCAATAACTTTCATAACCGCCTCACAGTGTAATGGAAATAGTACCACTGAACAGTGTCCGTATTATTCTTCAAATGCGGGTGGTGGGAGTCGAACCCACACACCCTTTCGGGCAAGGGATTTTAGCGAGAGAATCTATTCTCGAAGTCCCTAGCGTCTGCCATTCCGCCACACCCGCTATGGTGACGCCTTGCAGTTAGGTTTACAGGCGGCCCCTTCGAGTAGCCTCAACCCCTATCTACACCCGACTTCGCGGTATCGGGATCGTCACCAAAAATCAGTTCTCCTGCTTCTCCCAACCTATCAGCAATGCGCCTAATTTCCTTGTGAGTATCGTCTTCGTTTAACGTACCGGCGCACGAGTTTGCAATCAGCCGATGCAGATCACCCTCAAGGCGACCTAAGATGTAGCAGACTTTATTCAGGTTCATTGGGCCGCCTCCAGACTGCATTTTGTGACCAAAACTCGACAGATCGATGATATACTTCACGATCCAGTGGTACTCCTGAACCACCTTCATCAACGCCAAGAGCATTCCGCATCATGGTGATCGGTGGCATTGGTTCCTCTTCGTTATGCATCTGACCCAGGATGGCAACAATGCCGTAGTCCGCATCCCCAATGTCAGTACCTTCTTTCTTCATTTGCTCTTTGTTGTACAAAACGATGCAGAGGTATTTGGCAGTAGGCGCATTGATTCCCTCAAACCACCTGCCAAGGACGGGAAGTTCGTCATCGGTGCGAGCCTTGAAATCAGAGTGAAGAAACTGCTCGTTCTCAGGAGTGATTTCTAGAGTACCGGTGTGAACATCGTCCATCCAGTTCTCAACGAACAGTAGTTTACAGAAGGGAGCGTAGCCGTCTCTTATCAGACAGTGGCCTCGACCAAGGACAAACAATCTATTAACTGTGGCCTCAAATTTATCGGGATCAAGCGGAATCGTGGTTCCAGCGCGAGTTGAATCGAAATGCCTATCTATCGCAAACTGACTAAGTGCAGCCTTCATTTTGCAGCCTCCAACGGACAAAAATAGGTCGGCAGGCGTCCCATATCCGATACTGTCTCTCGGGCAACTTCCGCGGCCTCGGTACGTGACGCCGTAGGTTTGGACCCCACAGCCGGGAACGCGCCCGCGCCAAGCATAACTCTGCCGTCAACTATAGTCTACAGCATTTCCGGTCGAAAGTCAAATGAACTACCCAAGGGCTAAAGACCCTTGGGTTTCGTGTATCACAGACTTCTCCAATGAGAACGCCTCCTCACGTTTTTGTTTAGACTCCGACTTAGTTCCTAAACCAGAGTATATCTTCAAACCTTGCTCTAATATGTTTTCAGCAGCATTAACATCCCTGTCTAACTCGACAGAACAAGAAGGACAAATCCACTTCCTGTCCTCCAGAGTTAAATCATCTTTGATATATTTGCACTTATTGCAGGTCTTACTTGAAGGAAAAAATCTGTCAACCTGAATGAATGTTCTTTCGTTCCATTCACTTTTATATTGTATCTGACGTATGAGTTCTCCCCAAGAAGCATCTGCAATAGATTTTGCTAAACAGTGGTTCTTCATCATATTTGCTACGCCTAAACTCTCCATACATATCGTTTGATTTTCACGAACTATGTTTGAAGAGATTTGGTGCAAATGGTTATGACGAATGTTAGAAATTCTTTCATGAACTCTTGCAACCCTGACACGTTGCTTCCACCTGTTATTAGAGCCTTTGGTTTTCTTGCTTAACTGACGTTGTTCGTATGTTAGTTTCTTCTTGTGTTTGTATGTTGTTTTGATATTTGAGTGCTTCGTTCCATCAGAACAAATTGCTAAGTCTTTGATACCTAAGTCAACACCAACTTTTTTGTCTGTTGGAGCATAAGGAATGTGTTCTGTTTCTACAGTGATAGATACAAAATATTTACCAGATGGTTTCCTACTCAGAGTAGCAAACAGAATTTTCCCTGTTAGTGGTCTATCTTCGTTTACTTTGATAGGTTGTTTAAACTTAGGAAGTTTGAGTTCACCATCTGTATATTTTACAAACTGTGGAACACGAAAAGACTGCTGATTTCGTTTTGCTTTGAAACGAGGGAAACATGCTTGTTTTCTAAAGAACCTGTTGTACGCAGTATCTAAATCTCTGAGTGCTGCTTGAAGAGATTGAGAATTGATTTCATTTAACCACTCATATTGTTCGTCTTTCTTGAGAGCAGTGAGAGATTTGGCGTTATCATAGTAATTGAGAGTTTCTTGGTTTTTGAGGTATAATGATTTGCGTTTGTTAAGGAAATAATTGTAGACGAACCGTTTAGAACCGAAGTGTTTAGCCAATAGAACTTGTTGTTCTTTGGTGGGATACATTCTGTAACGGAATGTCTTTGTGACAGTCATGCACTATTATACAAGAATATTTACGAAGTTCCTTCTTTTTGGTAAAGGAAGTTCTGAGAATATTTTGAATATTAGTGTATGGCTCAGAAGTATCACAGAAAGAACCACTGCAAGTATATGATTAAGTTACACATGATATTCGTGGTGAAGTATCGTAAACCTTTGTTGGCAGGAGACTTAGGCGAAGATATTAAGCAGATAATGTTCGATATAAGCAAGAAAGAGGACAGCAATTTTTCTGTAGACACGATGGAAGTGGACAAAGACCACTTACATATGTTGCTTGATATTGAGCCTACGGTAAGTGCAGTTTCTATTGTTAATCGTTTGAAATCCATGTCTACACACAGAATATGGGAATTACGCAAGAATGAGTTGAAGAAGGATTTCTGGAAAGAACAGACATTTTGGAGTGATGGGTATTTTGTTTGTTCAACTGGTGATGCGTGTATGGAAACGATTAGGAAATATATTGAAGAGCAGGGGTGATGGAGAGTGCGTCAATTCATCCCCTTGGCTAAAGACCAAGGGGTTTTCTTGGCGCATAAAATAAAAAAATGTGAATGCCCCAGGCAGGATTTAAGAATACCTAGATTTCTGTTCTTTTGTCCAATACCGATGGTGGGAGTCGAACCCACAACTACTTGATTTTAAGTCAAGCTCCTCTGCCAATTGGGATACACCGGCAAATTTTTACAGATGTCGCTAACAGTGTGACGTGGTATATTGTTCGTTGAGTAGATTATCATGGCCGCCTTCCACCGATACTTCGGAGAGTATTTTGTCTGCTTGTTCAAACTTGCCTTCCCAGAAAAGATCGTCGATAACATCGAAAATCTTGTCTAGCTGTTGGTCAACACTCATACTACCCCTGACAGGAGTCGAACCTGCACACGCAATGCCCCCGACAGGATTCGAACCTGTACGCCCTTTCAGGCACGGCGTCCTAAACGCCGCGTGTCTGCCGTTTCACCACGGAGGCTTTTAATTGCCGACCCCTAAATGTAGGAGTCTGGGAATGACAATTTGGGCAGAGAATCCTCAAATTGCCGATTTTGTTATTACAGTTATCTCCATCTATGTGGTCAAGTTCCAAAACAATTGATTTTCCATTCCATTCATTCCCCAACCCACACTCGGAACATATTTCATCTAATAGACCGGCTTTGAACAATTTTTGCTTTAGATTGACAGACTTGAAGTAAGTCCCTTTTTTCAATATTTTCTCAAGTGGTATGGCATTAAGAGCAGTTCCATTCAAATTCCATCCTTGACCAAGAAAATGATCCCATTCAATACCATTATTTGTGGCTATTTTTTTGAGATTGGAGATGTTGCCACCGGCATATTTAAGCCCGATTTTCTTTGTCACTTGTCTCCACGACTCTGACGTTTTGATAGCAGTTCGTAAATCGTCTACGGAATATCGTTTTGATGCCATAATAGTCTCCTGTATTACACATTCGACTTTTCTGGCATACTTCCTTCTTTATTCTTGCGCGTCTGCCAATTCCGCCACGAGCCCGTTGGCCCGACCTGGCCGGGCCTTGCGGGTTACGAAACCCGAACTCTGCGCTTGTCGCCGGTATCTGTCTTTTCAACAACAAATTCATCGTTGTTAAAGATTACCCACCAATCCAACTCATCGTTGCTGTCGGAGAAGACTTCGTGCCACTTTTCTCCATCATAATCGAGAAAATTAGGGTCTGGGTCTCCGGGTAATGCTTTCTTGTATACTTTTAATGCCATTGGATTCATCTCCTTTTGTATGATGTGTAGTTGTATTATACTAGAATACCTAAGCGATTTCCTTCATTTTTTGAGAGTTTACACGTTGAAGAGTGCGGTGGGACTCGAACCCACGGTATCGTGCTTTGCAGGCACGCGCCTTCGCCACTCGGCCACGCACTCATATTTTTGCAGCCTCGCGCCTATCCTCTTGGCTACTCAGTCATTTACGACCCCAGCGGGAGTTGAACCCGCCCCTCAAGATCGACAGTCTCACGTGCTACCGAAACACCTTGGGGCCTATTACACTCGCAAACGTAAATCTACAAGGGTTAATCGACTCGCATAACCCGCATCGACAGTGCGGTGCATTCGCCATTATGCTACGCCTCTATTGTTTTTACCGTATGTATCTGTCTGGATACCTACGACAATCTTTTGCTAATTGTATTAACATCTCTCCGATTTTTTCTGCTTCTTCTGGTGTTAGATCAACCGTATGTGTACATGACTGCATCGACAAAAGAAACTTCTGTGTTTTAGTCATTGGATCATATTCTTTAGGGTCTACATATCCAAATGCCTGAAGTACCACATGCGGCAATCCACTTCGTCTGTCAAGATTTACTCTACCACCATATCTACCACCATGCCGACCATTTTCATCACAATTTTGCGTGATCGTTTCTTCGATTTCCAATTCAAAATGTGGGCATTCATCCGATTGTTCGATTATCATGTCTTTTTCCTATAAAATGCGGGCGTACAGATACCCTAGTAATTATAAGAGAAAACTGCGGAAGGTGGGAATCGAACCCACAACTCACTAGCTCTGAACCAGCGTCCTCTGCCGATTGGGATACTCCCGCTCTAACTCAGGAGATGGAATCGAACCCATGTCATCGAGCAAACAACTCGACTGCTCTATCCAGTTAATCTACTCCCACAATATGGTTCCAATTCCTCGAAAATAACAGGGGCGAAGAGTGTCGATCTCTTTCCACCGAGTTTTGGAGACTCAGGGCCAGGCCGCTGGCACCCCTAAAGTTGAGAGCAAAAGTTTTCATTGCTGTACATTTTCTCCCCCGTTTTCAAAGTGGCGGGGGACGTAGGAATCGAACCTACAATGACCAATTTGGACTCAGTCATGTATCCAGTTTGTATGCAACGACAGTAGGTTGCTCTCAATGGCCTCGGTGGGACTCGAACCCACAACCCGGTTGAGGGACCAGATTTTGAATCTGGCGCGTATGCCAATTTCGCCACGCGGCCGTCTACCTTTGTGTTTGTATGCGACAGAATTTAGGTCGCAGTCCAATGGGGGCGATAGGAATCGAACCTATTCAGGCTTTCGCCAACGGGTTTACAGCCCGTCCCAACTCTCCAACTTTGGCGCACCCCCTTATTTTAACCATAATATAATTCTTTCCAATATTTTCCCACCTGTTCTTCGGGAGAAGGATTCGAACCTTCAATCGTTGTTTGTATGCAATAACGAGTAGGTCGCATCCGATTTCCTAAATGCGGTCGGAGGGATTCGAACCCTCACGGGCTTATTGCCCACGGCACTCTCAACGCCGCTCGTCTACCAATTCCGACACGACCGCTTAAGTGAGTCTGAACTTGTCAAAGAGCAATCCTGCAACTGATCCAAAGACCTAACATCAATTAGTCGTCTCAATTGCGGAACAAATCTGTGACTTCTGCTTTTGTCTGCCGACAGATGCATTGTCACATAACCGCCTGCTGCTGATATATATTCAACTCTCGCACCTAGTCTATTACATAGGAACAGTATCTTAGGTAACGCTCCCATAGTGCGTATATTCAGAGTCAGTATAATCTGTTTTCTCATGCTCTTAGAATACTCGGATACCCTCACATTGATCTCCAAAAAAAATCCCAGTAACCTTGTCAGGCTACCGGGACTTGCTGAAGATCATTTCAACGCGAAGTCTAGGTAGCCGTGGCCTCCCACAGATAATCAAGGTCGTGCGATAAACTAACTAGACAAAAGAGCATTGGTCTGTTTCCCAGTGAAAACGGGACAATTCCCGTCACTGCCATCATTATACCCGCTTATACGCCAAAGGTCAAGGGAAATCCTTCTAAAAAACAGATTTTTCTTCCCTCGATGGTATACCCTGTTTAATCGCAGAAATCAAGCGAAAATCTTTGTCAGGGAGATTTTTTGGCATCGGCAATTTGCAGAGGTCGATATACCACCCTAAGTTCATAGGTATGTTCATTTCGTCCACCTCTTGCAAAAACTCGAAACCTGCCTCATAGATCGACAGGTCATCGCAGACGCATATTTCTCTAAAGAACGAATAGTACTTCTCGATAGAGTCTTTCTGCGTACCAATGAAGTGGATGGTTTCGGCTGTTTCGTAGGTAAAAGGCTTCCACCAGCTGTAGATTTCAATCGGAATGCGGGTGATACAAAAGTCGGTGGCCCTTTCTAGGTCATATAGAGCCAGATTGGATGTGCCCTGCTCGTTGATATGGTAAGATCGCTCAGAATCCAGAGAAAGTTGGTCAGCGTGCTTTTTGAACAAGTTTCTCCAGATGTTATCCTTCAAACCGACAATACCTACATTGACGATGCCGTCATAGCCCCGCAACCGACTTTTGAAGTCTCCGACATTTTGGGCTATCCAATTGCCCATAAAGTCTCTACCAGCAATCATATTGGATGGAGAGTTGAGCCAATCTACCAGAGTTTGCGGCTTGCGTATAAAGAAAACATCTGTATCAATGAAAACCTCAATAGGTTTGATGTTCAAATTGAATGGTGCCCACTTCCACCAAGCTCCGCCGATCACGTCGAAAGCAAAAGCCCAATCTTTATCAGTCTGTTTACGCAAGATCAAGTTGTTGAAGTCGATGATGTTGTCATACGATTGAATTGCCCTACAGAATTTCGGGAAGTCAGCCCCGTTGTATGAAACACAGTAAGATGCTTCAGGAAAGAACCGCTGTAATGATGCTACTGCGAGGTTGGTTCTGTATACCGAACTATCGCTGTCACCTGTAGCCCACCTGAATAATACGTTGTTCATTCAAACAATAACCTCAGAGACCCGGATATATCTTCCTCGGCCTCGGTACTAAACCGGCTGCATTTAGGAAATCCCTCTTCAGATTTCAGATACAATGGTTCTTTGTCTGGAAACATATCTTGTATGATTAGAGATAAGCATAACTGTCCTGCGATAGAACAAGCGCAGTATAAGTTCGCAAAATGGTCGCCATAGAAATCAAGAATCCATTGCAGCATCAAGAGATATCTTGGCTGGACTTCCTCGACGTGCTGCTTGGGTATGTATAGAAAATCGGCATTCCTTAATGGTTTATTTAGGATATCATCAACATTACCATTTAACAAACCAGATGATTGGCAGTATTCCACAAACTGCGTGGCCTCATCTTTGTCTAAGAATCCCCAGCTAACATTATACCATATATTGTCTTTGCACCAGAAGTAGATTTCGTCGGGATTAATGACAGGCATCCGATGGAAGTGGATGTTATGATTCACATGGCATATTGGTTCGTCTATTTTGCTGGCTATTTGCAGATAAGGCGCATGTCGTTTATGATACCAGCCAGGATATATGGTAACATCTTCTAGCTTATTACCGAAGCAGACAATTTCCAGTTTATCAAATATCTCTTCATTTCTGAGGGCAGCCAGATCATAGGCGGGGTTGCGACCTATGGACCTGATGTAGTGCAACCATATTTGATCATTGGTCTGATCTTTCTGAATGGCGGCTCGCATATTGAGTGCAGAATACTTCATGAGATTCAAAAAGTTAGTTGCGCCAAAATCCATATACACGAATTGGTAGATCATATCATACTCCTGCTATCGAAGAGACCTTGCCAGACAAATACTGTCCAATTGAATCACTGCATTCTATGAAGTCATTCGGGTCCAGGGTTTTGATAGGTATTCCATGCACGATGGCATGAGTTTGAATCACGTACTGGCAGATATTGTTGATGAAAGTTTCGTTGTATTGAAACGAATTCCTAATACGATCCAAGTCTTTAAGAACTCCAGAAACTATGCTCTTAGGTATAATCATAACTCTGTCATCGTATACTGCATCATAAATACCAAGATTAAAATATGCCTTAGCAAACTTACTCTCTTGAGATTCAGATTTCTGCAAGAAGTAAACCGAGTCGTTATCCACGTTGAAATATCGATGCACTGCAACGTCTGTGGATAAAAACATCATCGGGATATTAGTTGATGACATAACCTTACTCAAGTATGCCAATCGACTGCCGTGATATTTAACTTCATCCTCTAACTTGAAGTCGAAGTCGAACACACATTCAAACACTTGATCGTAATACGCACTCATATTTACTGCATTAATTGCCTTGGCAGGATAGACGAGGTTAAAGTAGACCCGCCATGCTTGGTAAGACATCAAAAACAGGTTGTGAATCGAAAATTTAACAAACGACCACTCTACTTCATCGCCTTCGTGTATGTATCTCACGTAAACATTAAGAGGCTGTAATGGTATCATAGATCAAGTATCCCTTCAATGTATATCTGGAACTGACTGTGGATATCGTGGACAAGATCAACCACATCGGGGTCAAATCGTCTGAGTATGGTATTCTCCATCACAGCTAACCTAGAGATTGCATAATTGGTAGCAAACATCTCTGCCGTCCAGAAGGGCCATGGCCACTGTAATAAATTCTCATCACATTTTTCCAAATCCTGCAAGTAAGTGTAGTACATGTCAAAAAATGCTTTTGTCTGGATGTGTGGTATATGCATTACTCCATTGTTGAAGAGTTGGCATTCCATTGGTATTTTTAGATTCTTCTCATGTTTCTTATATTCTTCAATATCATCTAGCTTACGTTGTCCCAGATGAGAGAATACCTCGATACCTTTGCTGAAGTTCAAAAATGATAGCAAGGGGTTGAATTCTAGACCACACATATAAATAGATTTAGGGTCTATTCCATATCGCACTTTGTAGTAGATGATATCAACATCTGACAAAACAAAGCTACGACTCTGATCTGAGTTAACAGAATGATACAGGATGGCAGCCGCTTTGAGCCCTGGAATGTATATACCGTTTTCTCTAAAGACATTCACGGGACATAGATCAATAATAGGTTGTAGGTCATGGACAATAACTTTTGCGTTCCCGATATCATTCAAAGGTATAGAAGAGTATATATGAATATCAGGAAGACTCTCTATCTCACCACCCCAGAAACTCGTGCCACAACTGGCGGTGTAATCAAAACCTCGTGGTCTTTTGATCTCTAGCAAATACCGTCTGAGATGAGCATTAATGTATGATGCAGCGGAATGCTTCATATAATTCTTGTATTCATAGCCAGCAGATTTTTTACGAGCCTCATCTTCATCAGAATCCGACGGCTGATACAGCAAGTACACTATATCTGGGTGTACTGGTATCTTATATGGCATTCCCGATTCGATCATTAGATTATCGAGTAAAAGTGTTCCACATTACTTTGATCTATGATTAGCGGCTGCTTGTCCATAGATTCCACTCGCAGATCAGTGAACTCTTCTTTGATCTGAGATACAAGCAGAGTCAACAGAATATTGGTTTCGGCTTGATTGAGGTATCTGATGACTTCTGTCTTATTTATCTGGTCGGCCAGTTGCATTTTCTCTAAGATGTCTGATAGCTTCATATACAGACTCTTCTTGCATCTTGAACTTAAGTAACAACAGGAGAAATCATAACAATCGGGCTCATCAACATCTATCTCATAACCGATATTGTTTAGGAACTCCATAATGGAGTATTGAGTTGCACTGATGTTTTCTAGCTCTGCTTCTTTGCAGTACATAACGTCAACAGCTTCCCAATCAATACCTCTGTCATTCAAGAATGGGAATACCAATCCTTGTGAGATCAAAACGCTTCTACTCTGATCCAAGTCCATGCTGGTCGTGTAGTGGGCATATCTGATGAGGTTACGGCTGTTCCAGAATGTTCGGCTTTCCGGCAAGTACCTCTGTATAGATACTTCATCGTAGGCTTCGCGATAATTGCGAGTCCTGTCAACGCTGTATATTTGTGGCAAGCAAAGAGTGACATGTGATTTACAGCTATTCATCGTCTGATTAAATAGGATGGTTAACTTATCAGTAAGTATATCACGAATGTTTTCGTTGAAAAACATCACGTAGTGTAATTTCAAAGTCATTACTTTTTCTCCTTAGATTTCTGTATTGCATCCTGGGCCACCTTAATCATCACGGGGTCTTTAGCAGCGGCTTGTATAAATTCTTTTTTATCAACTTCCTTTTCTTGTCCAGCTAGGGTGCGTCCCCTTTTAACGATATGCATCGGATCGGGCTGGTCTACTGGGTCACCTACAGCATCGTGTCCGAACTCTCGTTTGCGTGATCTAACGGCCCTTTCCTTGTCCTTTACTTGCTTATGATGTTCGGATTCGCGAAAATCGGCACGAGTTGGTTTGAATCCCTTGGTGGCAAGGTAGCCGACACCTATTTGCTTTACCATTGGGCAATCACATTCAGGACAAGGGCGAGGTGTTTCATCACTCATCATATGCATTATTTCGTCTATGTGTCCGCAGTTTTCACACAAGTAGTTATACGTTGGCATTTTGAGTCTCCATGAATGTTGCATTATACCAGAAAATCGAACTGGAATTGAGTATAATTGCTCTGAGGAGATGTCAATGTTACCACATGAAAAGAAGAGACGAAAGCTTGGGGCTATTGGGCAACCGGATGGACCCACACCAGAAGAGATTGAAGAACGACGCAAGCCCCAATTTTTTATTGATCCCAAAGAGGTTTCTGCGAACGATGACGCAAGGGTTCGTAAATGGTCTCACTCTAAAATGATTGTACACGAATCAAAGTTCACACGGGATCGCAAGGAAAATCAGATTATCGCATCAGGGGATGTTGAGCCTGAAGACCTTGACATAAGGAGCATTTACAACTTTGATGACATGCATTGGATTATCTTCAGAAGGGATGGGATTCTATACCGAGGTGGACCAAAAGAGATGTTGTTCCATATTGTACTGATAGCTAGAATACCTAGAGAGCGTGGCGGGTCTCCGAATCATTCCATACTATTCCAAACATCATTCGCTTCAATTTAGGATAAAAGACAATGGCTAAGATAGACGCAATTATTACCAAGAACGATGCCCAGTCAATTGTTGAGGAAGTTCGTCAACTGCTCAACAAGGGAATACAAGGGCAACCCTTGAAGGACATACGATTAGTGGATTGCTCAGATGGCGAAGCTGTGATCCTTGCTAGTGTTGAACAGATGACCCAGGAAGTAGCCGAAGCATTCTGGCTCGGATATAAGAAGGCTCTCGAATGAATAGCAAAGAGTTAAATGAACTACTCAAAGATTCGGACATACAGCAAGTGGGTCAGTACATGAAGCAATTTGATCGCATGTTGTTATACACCATCGCTGTAAACTCCATGCCTAAGACCGCTGTTAATAAAACCATCGCCCTATGGGAGAAGGTTGTCAAGCGTAACATCGACTCGGACGCTAAGAATCGGACTCTGTTTCTAGAGTCCACCATCGAAGGCCGACGAGCCAAATACAACGATGAACCTGATGGAGAAACACTGCGAATTCATTGTCTAAAACAACTTGACATTGCTAAGGAAGTTGTTTCATCGAATTTATTCCAACAGATAGATGGCGAGACAGAGGAAGAAGATTAGCCATTCATTTTTTCTAGATTAATCATGATTTCGTCCTCTGCGTTGTTTTCTCCTCTTAAATACCTTTGGATAAGCACTCCACTATGAGTGGTGGCAAAGATTTGCTGTTGCTCGAAAACATCCTTCAGACATTCAATCATTTGTATATGCCTGTCGTAATAGACGTGCATTACTATATTATCCAGCAGTAATAACCGAGGCCATCCGACCATTGATGTCTCGCCCGTAGAAGGGTACGATAATGCTTGCATATTGTTGAAGACTTCGCTGAATGATTTGCATATCTTGCGCTCACCTGCTGACATTCGTTTGAAGTGTATCTTGTGAGCCCTCTTTTCAATAGTTACATCAGTACAATAGGTTCGTTCATCTCCTGTAAATCCAGATGGCTTGGTCACCACGGCGGGGTAACGCATAATGGTCGAGATGATTCTCTCAAATTTTTCTTTCTGAGCAAAATGCAATTGGAATTTGTGCATTGATAGGTCTGAGTCGGACTTCAAGAAGTGGGCGATACGCTGTCTGTATTTCAGATGATCTTTCCCCCAAGGTCCACTTTGGATGATAGCACTGAAGTCTTCTTTATCTAAGTCATCTGGAGGAATCGGGGCAAAGTCATTTCGGACATAACCGTCTTCGGTCAGTTGAACGGTATATTCATCACCACCCATGACGTAGACACCTTCAATCATCATGCCTTTGGCTGCTGTTTCTGCTGCCTTCTTCTCATCTAGAATGCGTTGCCACGTCGGATCGTAGTCTGCGTTGCGGACGTACTTCTGTAGAGATTGCTTAATGAAGGCTTCGCCACGTCCTGACCAGTTGGCAGTAAGCATAGAAATGGCTTCGAGCAAAGTCGATTTGCCGATACCGTTTGGACCAAAGAAGCATACAAACTTGTATGGCTCACCAGTTGGCTTGAGGAATTCAAATGTGTGTGATTCAAAGTTGCAGTAGTTGACCAACTTCAAACTTTTCAAAAACAGCATATCATATCTCCTTGTTGTGCATTATACAAGGAAATGATATTACATTCTGTAGTCTTCAAGTTCTCCATCTTCTATCATTTGATGAACGATCTGCTTGGCCTGATCTTCAGTGAGAGCAGGATTAGCAACACGTAATGCTTTTAGCCTGTCACGAATCATCTGAGGCCATGATTGTCTACCAGCAGGCGGCTGGCCTGGACGCAGACCAATACGTTGATAGACGATATCCTGAATCCTGCGCCTATCGAGAGGATCAGGAACAAATGAGAGGGCTATCTGCTTTGCCTCTTCTTTTTGCTGCTCAGGTGAAGTCATCTCAGGCAGTATCATATTCGTGTACTGCTTCTTCCGAATTGCCTTTAGAATCTCTCCAATCACTGGGCCGGGTTGTAATCCGGTGATCTCCATGATCTCGTTGCCCGTTAATAATATCGGCAATTCAATTTGCTCGACCCTGTCGATCATGTCCGCATACGGCACACCTTTGTCCGGCTCAGGCTTGGGGCCTTTCGACATTGAGTCTGCCATTGCGTGCATGTAAATAAACTTCCACCGAGGATTCAAATCTTTGAATTCCGCCAGAGTGGAGGGCTTCATTTTTTCAACGTGATCGTGTGGCTTCATATGCTGTATAACTACATCGCGTACAAAATCCCTCACTTGATTCGGGAGTTTCATCCGCTTTGCAAAATCAAGCCACAGAGCCATACTTGATTGCTGGTGCGTTAATTTGTCTTTGCGATTGGGATTGCCGTAGTATCCCAGCGTTCCATCAGGCTTCACCTTCTGAGCACGAGGGTCTAGCTTACCGAGGTCGTGGAACAATGACGACAGATTCAGCATCATCCTTTCGGGCTCTGCCAGTTTATACTTGAGGCTCAGGTCATTCATATTACCTAAGACTGCCAGTGTATGCTCGATCACAGTCTGATCGTGCCACTTGTTGCGCTGATCCATATCAAGCGGAGAAAAATCTTCTGGCAAGTTTAGTAGGCTTCCTAGAAGTCCAGTTCTCCACATTACACGGACTGCTTCGGCAGGTCTACTACCGCCAAGTATTTTCAGGAACTCTTTTGAGTTCTTCTCTGCAACGATTCCTTTGGCTGAGGGATCGCGCAATTTGTCTGTGAGCAACTGCTGGACCATCGGATTTCTCATGGCGTGAACGATAGGCCCATCTTTACCTTTTTCGGGCTTGTACCCAAATAGGTGCGACTGAGGGTATCGACTGTAGAACCGCAAAACTCGCAAAAGCCGCACAGGGTCTTCGGTAAATACACGCATAGCCTCAGTGTATTGCCATTCCATCGGATCGACGTTCTCTGGTTTGCCACCTTCATATCCTTCCGGTATGGCAGGAGTGCGAAGAGTCATCGACACAAGGTCCGAATAACCACCGGCAAAATCTTCGATCACTTCATCATTAATCCTATAAAACATACTGTTAATAGTCAAGTCTCTGCGGAACGCATCCTCTGCGGGTGTGCCTTCTACTATTATGGGATTTCTCACCAACTTCTCTCCAGTAGTTGGGTTCGTCCAAGACTCTTTGCGTAGGCTCACTACGTCTATTTGCTGGCCGTATATTGAAATCTGTCCGGCTGCAATCCTTTTCACCTGCTCATCGCTTGTCTCAAAATCAGCGTTTAAGATGCGTACAGGTGAGTTGTTCCCGAATCGGTGCTTAGCGATCACATCCAAAAACTGGACGAAATCTGCGCCACTCATCTGGTCGATGGTGATATCAATATCATCCGACTCGATTCCTAGCAACTTATCCCTGACCCAGCCACCAGCCACTCGGGCAGTGGGCCGCTGCGGCATCTCATCTATGGCATCCTGTATGAACCCAAAGATTTTGCGCTCAAGCGTGTTGAGTTGCAGTGTCACACCTGCTAAGACGGCTCTGTTTTGATCAAATTTCGTACTCATCACATGAAGCATACCCTATTATACGGAAATGTCAAGGAATATCCCCTCATTTTGTCCAAGAGATACTAGAACAAACTCATAACGGTGGAGTAGACCCTATGCCAAAAGACGAAGACGCTAACGCATTGCACTTAATCTCAGATATTTTGGGTAAGTTAATTGATAGCCAGCAGTCTAATGCTGAGACCAACGCAGCCTTAAAGAAAACTGTAGAAGAATCTGTTCGAGGACTAGACAATATCAATCGACATTTCTCTAATGGTTTCAAATCAGAACTAAAGCAGTATGTAGACCAGTCTTTAGATAAACATCTCCCTGTACTTCAGGAACACTTCGACGTTCTGCTTGCTAATAAGTTCAATGCACTGGATAAAGATGTGAAGGATCACTTCCAGAAGATGTTCAAAACAATCGGTGAAGATACATTACTTTCGACAATTAACAACATTAAAGAAGATGTAGAAGACATCAAAACTTCTCAACATAGTTGGTGGTTTTGGATTAAGCACTCAGGATTATTCATAATAGGATTCGGTACCGTAATGGGATTCATTATTAAGATTGCCCTCTGGCTACATGAGGGAGGGATGGGAAACTTGTAATGAACGCTATTTTTGAAAAAGTCGCCGAGATTAACCTGGCATCTGTTGTGGTAACTAACGCTGATGCAAACATTATATACGTTAACGGGGCTTTCACTGAAAATACCGGATACACTCCCAACGAGGTTTTAGGAAAGAATCCTAGTATCCTCAAGGGTGACAATGCTGATGATATGATCGACTACAAAGACATGTGGGAGACTTTAGCAGCAGGTAATGAATGGAATGGTGAATTCTACAATAAAGACAAATATGGTGAGCACTTTTGGGAGTTTGCTCGCATTTCGCCAGTGACTCAAGATGGCACGTTATACTATGTGGCTGTCAAACAGAACATCACACGCATCAAAGTTCTAGAAGAAAAGTTAGCATACCTTTACAATAAAGCAGAGACATTGCCCGGCAATACATAAGGCCCGCCAGACAAGTCCAGCAGGGCCTCACATGGTGTGGAGTTAGATGTATTATTTGGCGAGCGGTACTTGTACGCCGCCTATTTGTCCTGAATGGATAAACTTATCCTTCTTGTTTGCATCCTGGCGCTTGCCTTGACTAATAATGTGCTTAAACTGTCCCGGTAGCGACAAGTATATTGGAAGTACCAAAGCTGGCTTCTCTTGGTAGTATTCCACAGTATTCGGGTCTGTCTCGATCTCTTGATCTATACGACCACCGGCTGCCATTGATGCCTTGTCAAAGTGCTGTCGTTGATCTTGTTCCAACATGTCAATAGAAGCAGTGTCAATACTGTGTATATCTTCTGTTAAGGTTGGGTCCAGCAGGTTAACCGAGGATTCTTCGCAAGCTGCTTCGCCACCACCCATTGCTGCACCAGCAACACTACTGCATTTGACTTCACCGTTGGTAAGGCCCTTTGTTACTACATTCGAGTAAAATTGACCCCCAGAGTTGTCAACCAGTCCGTCACTTGTGGTGGTATCAACTACACCGCGAGTCATACTTCCGGCAGAGACATACTTCCGCATACGAGCGATTTTCCAATTTTGCGGAGTATGAGTGGGGCTGAACCAAATTGGATTGAGGTGAGGATTGCCGAAAACATCTCTGGGTCTTCGATAGGGCTGCTCGACCACCTTCGGATACTTAGGCAGATAGAAAGCTAATCCGATAGCGTGGGAGTCTTGCATCTCTTTGGGCAAGACAAACTCATTGACTGCCAAGCCTTCGCCAGCCTTAGTGACAACAAACTGGTACACCTTGCCTTCTTTGGTATATCCGTCAATCCATTGCTGGGCTGGCAGGATCATATAGTTTTGTACTGGGTCTTTCTTCAAGCCATCATTGAGGTTGGCTGACTCGTTGGATACTGGGTTGAACCGCTGTACAGAAAGGACGACAGCACATTCAGTATTGAATCTTAGGTCAATCCAGAGCGGCATTCCCTCTTCAGCGGATACGAAGTAGCCATCCTTTGACCATTCGGCAGGGCAGTTGAAATCAGCTACTTTGAATTCATCAAACGGCCCCCAGTCGGGCGGTAGTTGGTGAGCTTCAGGATCGATCTCTACCTTCTTGGTGTGTCGCAGTGACACATAGAAGTCATTTACTTTCATCATTATCTCCCAATAAACACAGCGGGGGCGCAATGGCCCCCGCCACTGTTTTGTTATTAGAATCCCGTGTCACGGGATGTATTAGAATTGCCTTGACGAACCTTCAGGTCTGGCAACGTGCCTTGAGCATCCTTCTCATCGTACAGAAGCGCTGCCTCAGTGTAGTTGAGTCGGAAGTCAGCCGCCGACATCACCTTGGCATCTTTGCAAACGTCTCTCATCGACTTCTTGCTGAGTGGTCCATCAGTTTCAGCAACCAGGCGGGCAAGCACTCTAAGATCATGAGTGATTCCGTCCCAGTTGGTGTTACTCTCCGCGCAGAAACCTTCGAGCAAAGCCTTTCCAGGGAAGAATGGGCTTTCTTCCAGAGGGATTGCGGGAAAGTCACCAGCGCGACGGACCTTCACAAGAGAGCCCGTCACTTCAAACTTGTCAGGGGTGACCTGTTTGCGAGCCGAGCGAATCAACTTGAGGGAAACTTCTTTGTTGACCGATTGATCCTTGTTGTAGACAATGCAGAATCTACCATGAGTTCTCTCACGGAGAATCTTCCAGACTTCAGTGGATGTGTCATCGTACCTCTCGATCAACTCGCCGTCAGTAAGCGAAGTCAACGGACGCTGCGAAGCAATCATATCCTTCAGGTCAGTCATTACTGAGCCGTTGGTTGCTTCCTCTGCTTGACCGAGATGGGTGCTGCCTCGCAGGTGTGGCATGCCGACCCGCAGCTTGGATTTGGCAGTAATCTTGCTGTCTACGAAAGCCTCGAACAAATCTGCCATCGGCAGGAATTCGGCGCTCTCTATAATGGTGAGACTTTGCTCAGACTTGCCATCGACCCCGAGATTGCTAAGGATTTCTCGCACCTTAACTTCGTCTACACCTATAGTTATAGCGAAAGCCTTGATACGATTGTCGAACTCGGATTGCCATGTGGGAACGTTAGGTGTGGTTTGGTTATTCATTTCTACTCTCCTAAATCACGCAACTCACTTCACTCTGCCACTTCTAAATCGCCGCAGGAGGCGAAGGGCAACGCTGCCCATTGCAGACCCATTATACAGCTTTTCGATTTGCTTCTAGGAATTTTTTCAAAACTTCTATAAACTCTTTGCTGGACAGCTTTTCCAGAAAGTATCCGAATTGGAAAAGAGTGTTTTCTGCACAATGTATCAGCCAATTCAGACCAAATACCATCAGCGCTGCCCAATACCACGCATAGCCGACTGCTTCAAAGTAACAAAGTGGGACTGCCACCCAGGCTCCAAGACACATTGGGCACGTCCACCACGCATACCAAACTGAATGTACTAGAGAAGGTTTTTGTCCATCCAGTTTTGAGATTTTATATCGCATCTCAACGAACTCTCTCTTGCCACCAACAACTTTGCTCTTGGTGACCAGTAGAGTAATAGCTAATACGATGAGAGTAAGTTCTATAATTCCCATATCATCTCCTGCAACATGCATCGAAGTCGTCGGGTGAGTACATCCAGAAGTCATGTACGTAATGCCAGAACGATTCTAGATTGAATAGAATTGAGTCAATCAGATTTTCCATCATCAACCTTTCCTGCAATCATATCGGTCTTGTAATTTTTCTGGTTCAAAATTAAGTGATCGCCTGTTTGACGCATCTTGTACACCCCACTTGCCTTGCTGTAATGAGCAGATTGTCCTAAGTCTAAGTTGACAAGGGCAAAATGGTCGCCAACCTGCATTGCAAGAACATTGAAAACTTCTTCGCCTGAGACACCTTTCACGATGATGCTTTCGAGTATCTTATTAGAACCAACTATCTCCCACAACAACTTCTTCTCAGTTAATGAGTATGAACCAACATTAGTGAAATCTTCACTTGTAAAGATGATATTGTCGTTGATACATGCCAGAATGCTTGAAATGCGTGACAAAGGAACGTTAATATTCTCTACAGATGATTCCAGTTTACGAATCAAGCCTTGACAAGAATATAGAATGCTGTTGTTGTAAGGCACAAGGTAGGGGTTGATTTGTCCTGGTTCAAACCGACTCCATTTGGTTTCACAGGTGTCTGTATCACATGCCACCAGGAATGATGAATCAAGTAGCACATATGCTGTTCCATCCTTGACGATGATGTCGGATAGTTGCCTGACTTTCCATGACGAAGACTGTGATACTCTTTTGTGGCTTAAGAAATCGTAGTTAACTAACTGAATATTGTTGTTACGTCTCGTGCCAAACAATAGGCAGTTTTCGTCTGTTGTGTGGTATGGACGAGTTATGATGCGACCCATTTTTTCCGTATCCACTCGATGGGTTATTGGTGCATTGCCCATCTTATCGAATACTATGATCACCTTACCAGATAATATGAGTAACACTGCGTCTCCTAAATCAATGAATTCAAAATGCCTATGATCTCTGGGACAAGGTGCAGTAGCCATCACATCACCCTGGCAGTCAGCCATAATAATCGTTGACATATCTTTATAAATGATAAAGCCATGAGTGGCAAAGAATACCTGCTTATCTCTGGTCTCAAACTGAATATTTTTAAGGTCGAGCACGCAATCCATATCTAATCCTCAATCTGATGCAGCGAACCATGCGAGGCAACGAATATATTACCGCTGGATGTCATAACTGGCTTCCAAAGTGATATATCGTCTTCAACTGGAAGCAACTCGTACTTATGGGTCGGTATATCGAATTTAATGAAGTTGCCTTTGATATCACCAAAGTAAAGGGAGTCGTCATGCAAAAGGGGAGTCGAAACAACATCGTTTTCAAGCTGGCATATGGTATCATACTTCGAGAGTTGAACGTCAACCTTCTGCAATTCTTTACCGGTCAGCCAATACAGACGACCTTCGTGAACCATTGGTGGGGAATAATTCTTTTCCACGAGTATCTTGGAAATTGGCTTGCCGGAATTCCTGTCAAAAAATTCTATAGTCCCCAGATCAGATGCCACCCCTACCCAATCATTGATGAAGACGGGGTCAAAGCCTGCGTCCGATTGTAGGTGTATCTCAATCTCTAGCTCGCAGTCATACGAGTACTTGTATAGTATATTTCCGACTATTAACCAAATCCCATCATTTACAATAGGGGCGAATGGTGAGCCGGACATATTTTGAGACTGGAGTAACTTTTTGCCTGTTTCTTTGTCGTGCACGGTAATGCAGACGCTATCGGTGTCTATGGATCGACCTGAGACGAGCGGAATGCCACACATTAGGAACAGCTTTTCCCCGTGGGAACACATTTTAAGAGGGACTAACGATCCGGTATCGAAGGTGATTAGTTTTTCTCCGGTGAAGGAATCATAGCCGATGACTCCGCTATGCGTAATCAGGTACATACAGTCATCTTCAACATATTGTGAGGTTTGAAAAACCTGCTCCTCTGAGTGAAAAGTGCCTAGAGTCTCAAACTTCTCTGAATCGAAGGCTACAATCTGAGTGGCCGCCCTTGCAGGCATCAATAGATAGAAAGTGGCTCCATCATCGAAATAATCGAGTGGAGCGGTTGGCAACGGCAATGTTTTTCGTATTTGCATGGGAACCCCGTATAATTATCTCGAAGATTATACACCATGAATTGGCTACGAAAGATAGAACCTGCGATCCTAGAGCAATCATCGGATGTCCCGTATGTCATCCTAGCAGACGGTGTTCATCTATGCTTTGACAACCTTTACTATGAGACTGCCGACAAAACAGAGCATCACATTCGATTTACTGCTCACAAACAAGACCTGATCCGCAGGTCTGCCAACTGCTTTCGATTCAAGCAATTTCCTGTAGTGTTGCCTTTCAAAGATGTATTATCACTCGATGATTCCATTGTGAATGGCAGGATCATCAAAACCGCTTCTGAGCCACCTACAGAGTCCAAGGAAATCATTGTCATACGATCTAAGGTTCTAGAACAACTTGAGGAGGAAGAATTTCAAGAAGTCGTGGATTCAGTGGACAAGTATGATGCTGCATTCTTGCTCACAGGGAACAACATCGGGCCTTACGACAGGCTGCTCGAAGATTCCGTCCAAATGATTCAGCATCGTGGTTGGCATCATTCGTGCACTGCTATTGCTCATCATCTTTGTGACGGTACTCATCGAAAATATTGCTGGACTTACCGCCTGCCAGGAATAAGTATGAAGATGTATGGCATTCACAATGCCGATGACCTTGATCGTATTGCTAGTTGTTTTGAAGATATTGGCATTACTGATAAGGAGATTATCTGGGGCTAGTCAATTTTCGACAACTCCACGCCGTCTCCCATTGTCCTAATCGTGAAACACCATATCCCTTCTCTTCTTAGTTCATTAATGCTCCACGGATCGAATCCATTACCGATAACCACGCCCTGAATTTCTTTATACAGACTGTATCGCAGCTTGCGGTAGAAATAGTAGCAGTATTTGATGCATTGAGAAACTACGGCGTGGTTTGTCTGACCTATCTTCAATTCGATTGGGTAGAATTTCTTGCCTTCTGCGACGATGTCACATCTATAACTATGTCCCACATCTACTTCTATGCCGGTCACTCGGACATTTTCTCCAAGTGCTCTAGATAAAATTTCAGGATGAGTCTGCAAATATCCTTGTAATTCTGCTTCTTTGACAAAAGGAAGCCTTACAGGGTCGATGGAACGTCGTATTTCAATGGATTTGCTGTTTTTAGGGACGAAATCTGCAAACAGCTCGTAAGATAACTCTTGTAACCTTTTTCTGTGCACAGGCTTCAAACCCAAGGACACAAGTTTGGGATTGTACTTTGCGGCGTACAAAAGGATGGAGAATAGGTTGCGCGCTTTCTCTTGGTTGCCTTTGAATGCCGCATCTTCCACCGTCCAGTATAGTGGTTCCATTTCTGTATAGAACATATATTCTGCTTGGCGAATCATTCTTGCATTGTTCAGTGTTGTCTCCATATTAGATTATACACTTAGATTGTTGACCAAATGAGTATAATGAACCCGTGAATGGCTTGATCTTGAATTTGATACGATGATAATACTAAACGATAGCAAAAATACAATCCATCTTGAGGATGTCGATGAGTATATCTCTCCTAGCGACCAGCCTGAAGAAATCAGTCCCGACCGACTGAAGAAATCTCGCTCGTTAAGAAACTGTATTCTAAACGGCACCATCAAGGTGGTAGAGTTTGATCCCAAAGAGCGCATTGAAAGTTCTTTGATGTATCTATTGAATAAGATGGCTTCTGCCAAAAGTGAAACTGTTGTTACAACTGAACCAGAATCTGAAACTGAACCAGATGTTGTAGAGGCCACTCTAAAAGAAGTTTCCGACGATATTGAGGTACGCATACATGGTCTCTTCTATGATGCCAGTGGTTATGCCAAAGTCAATCGCAACCTGGCTCTTTGCTTGCATAAAAGTGGCATCAAAGTGAAGGTTGATCCCAAGAAGGGTCAGAATCAACTCAACGAAGATGAACTTCGTAATTTAGTGGTTCTGGAGCGTACTCCTATCTCTAAGCGAAATCATATTGTCATCGACAGTATTATTCCCTCCTTCAGTGAATTCAGCAGCGCCAAGTACAAGATTCTATATACAACTATAGAATCTTACACCGTGCAAGATCAATTCCTGGCTGCTTGTCAGAATTACGAGGAGATTTGGCTTACCAGTGAATGGTCTGCGTCTATCTTACGGAAGTATTTACCTGATCGACCTATCTATGCTATTTGCACTGGTGCTGATCCAAATATTTATACTGAGGAAGGTGATCGGTTTGATTTCAAGCCAAACATCAAGAGCTTCGTATTTTTGTCTGTCTTTGCTTGGAATTATCGCAAAGGGCCTGATGTGCTCTGTAAAGCATACTTCGATGAATTCTCTCAAGACGATGATGTATCACTATTGATTATGAGTAGATATCAATCAGGTCGCACTCGTCATCATAGAGAGAAGATTCGACTCGACATCGACAAATATATGGAAGGCTTTCCCAACAAGGATATGCCCCACATAGTTCGGTTCAACCAGATGCTGCCAGAGAATGACATGCCTAAGCTATATCGCGCAGCCGATGCGTTTATTTTGACTACTCGTGGCGAGGGAGGGAATCTTCCAGCACTAGAAGCATCCTTATGCGGGCTACCTCTCATAATGACCAACTGTTCAGGCCAACAGGGTTATTTGAGGCCAGATAATTCGTATTTGATTGATGTTGATCGTATTGCACCCGTTCAACCGGGTCAGATGCATCTGCATTATTGGGATGGGCATGAATTTCCTCAACTGACTTCGCAAGGTGTTCACGATCAGGTGAAACAGCATATGAGACATGTATATGAGAACTATGATGAAGCCAAAAAGAGGAATCGCAAAATGCAGCAACTCATCCATCAAGATTTTACGTGGACCCATACTGCGAATGCTGCAATTGAAAGACTGAAAGAGATTAACAAGAAGTTGAAGGGATGAATCATGGTTATTATTCTATACGACCAAAATGCTGATCGCATTTACATATGTATTCCCAACGAGAAAACTCGTGTTGTAAGTGTGGATGATCCAAGTTTAATGGAGTATATCCACAGTGATGATATTCTATATGTAACCAATGGACACTATTTCACTAAGCAACAGTTTGCTGACTATCTGTCGGGAAAAATGGTTCCTACACAGAGTGGGACACTAGACTCAGTAATGTCTACAGAGAACCGATACGAAGGTTTCTTAGAAGAAAATCTGGACGGAAAGCAACCTATGCGGGATCAAGCACATCGTCAACTTGGGCCTGCACCGGTATACAGTAACAAAAAGTATATTCATCCCGTTAGAAACGGTACTGTACTGATTGAAGACATACAGACTTCAAAATATCCCGCAGGAGTTGCTTTGCAAGGCAAATATCATTTCATTTCAGTGGATGATATAGGCGAGGCAGAGTTAGCAAACAGCAAGTTTTTTGAACTTCTGGTGAAGCGAGGGAAGGTAGAAGTAGTAGATGAATCGTATGTCAAACAGCACGCTCATAAGTTTCAACACAAGAAGTCTCCAGCCGAGGCTGCTTTGGACAAAATTTTAATTCCCGCTGGACCACCCGGAACTGCTGAGAATGTGGCAGCAGCAGGCGGGATAGGTGCATTTGGTAGTGGTGAAAGTGATGATGGTGCTGCAATACCAATTTATGTAGATTAGGAGATTTAAGATGACTGATATTGATCGTGATAAGCAGTTGGCTCGACTTATATATCACAAGTGGATGTCCAGCATGAAATTTACCCTTGATCTTGAGGAGTTCTCATATAAGGATAAGGGACGTAACGATCCTAGATACAAGTTTTTCAAGAAGCAACTAATGGCTAACACATACGATAGCCTCAGAGAACTCTTCCAAATAATGCAAGATATGGGCGTTATCCAAGCCACCGATTATGACGAAGATGTGAAAGACGGTTATCAGGACACAGATAGTGGCGGTTCAGGATACTTAAATGGCGACCGATTCAATGGTTGGTTGAAAAGGGAAATAGCCGTTCGTAAAGAATGAAGATAGTGCTGATTCATAATGGGACTGATTATGAAGCTCTCTTGTTGACAAGTCTGGCGATTGGGCTGAAGAAGAAGTACGCGAACGCAAAAATTCTTTGGGCTGGTCGCCCTGAATACTTCCCTCTGGTTAAATTCAATAAGAGAGTCAAGAAGTGCCTCAACATTAACAACGTCTATGATCTAGCTAGCTTGACTCATTTCTACAAGAGCGATGTTTGTATCAACCCATATCCCGACAAGATAGCCATCAAATTCACCGAAATTTGTGCCGCAGAAAAATACTACGGCTTCACTAAAGATGGAGCCATAGATCATAATGCAGAGTTGTTCAAAAACGTTATCTATGGCGATCTGACAACCAACAAGACCGTGCTGGATTTGTACTATGGTTTAGTTGATATGAAGTGGAGAGGCGAAGGCTACGGATTGAGTTATTACCCTCGTCATAAGCAGTCTAAAGATGTAGGCATTTACATGCAAAATCACCCCGATATTGAAGGTGATCACATCAAGATGCCATCGAATCTCTTTGCTAAATTCGATATTCTGAACGAGTACCAACATGTTGTTACAGATGATATGTTTGCCCTGCACGCATCCCTAGCACTCCGAAAAAAAGCAACTTTTTACGGATCACTTCCTTATAGTCTAAATTTTGGTGGCCAGAAGTCTAACTGATTTGTTTTCCATCAAGGACTAACAGGTGTTTTCGCCTAAAGTTTAGGTATGGAAAACAGGAACAAATTTCAACTCGAAGTACCGACTCTGAAGCCTGAGTTTGTGCTCCAGACAATGTCAGAGATGTACGATTGGGGACTCAGAGACATGAATATCCCCGATATTCATGTTCAGACAATGGGTGAGGGCGTTACTGTTGCCATTCTTGACACTGGCAAAAGCAACCACTTTGAAGTAGAGAATAATACTATTGGAGCCAAGAACTTCTCAGATACTTCAAATGTCGATGACAAGCAGGGGCATTCAACTTTTGTATCTGGTATTATCGCAGCTGAGAAGAATAATGAAGGAATAATAGGTGTAGCGCCAAAAAGTAGAATTTATTTCGGCAAAGCGATGGACGATTCTGGTCGTGGAGGCCCCGCACAGCTTGTGGAGTCTATTTTGTGGGCAACTCATCTGGACGTAGATATTATATCCATCTCGGCTGGAATGTTTGTCGATTTTAAGCCCTTACATGAGGCAGTAAAGAGAGCGTATGCAAAAGATATTATAATTGTGTCTGCTACTGGCAATTCAGGGACGAGACATTATGACGTTGCCTTTCCTGCCAGATATCCCGAAGTAATTGGAGTGGCAGCTTATGACAAAAAACATAGCATAGCTCCATTTTCATCTCGTGGTATCAACGTATCGTTTGCAATGCCGGGCGTAGATATATATTCAACTTGGTTGAACCAGCAATTTGCCAAGCATAGTGGGACTTCATTTTCGGCTCCGATGTTGTCTGGCATATGTGCTCTTATTCTTTCCAAGCACAGACAACTCGGATCAAACAGCAAGACACCATGTGACACTCCGAAACAAATGCTTGAACATTTGATAAAGTATGCAGTTAAGCTTGACAATGGAAGAAAAGCCGCTGGGTTTGGTACTATCGATACCAAGTCAATGTTTGCATTAGGTGAGCCAGACTTGCCGATGCCAGTCGTAAAAAAACCAACAACCCGATCTTCTCCGTTTACTTCAGTGAAGCGGGTGCGACGACCGAGTACAAGATGGTGGATAGAGTATAGACGTAGAATGAGAATGCGTAGACGTAAAATGAGAATTCGTAGACGATGATTAAGTGGCTCGTGAAAACTTGTCAATCCAAACCTATGCCACTCCCACGTCAAGAGGAAGTTCCAATGGAAATGGGTGGGCCAGGAGCGATACGCATTGATAATCGAATGACCGAGGAAACGGCTCGAAGACAGGAAGAACAAAATAACGACATGAAATATCTAGGTCACGGTTGGCAGGGGCTAGCCTATGACCTTGGAGACAAAGTACTTAAGTATACTTATGACTCAGAAGAAGTAGACAGAGCAATACGACTGCAACAAGAACCGTTGCCTTGTACTATAAGGGTATTAAACATCAAGCTGGTGCAGAACAAAGAACCGTTCATCTGGTCGATTTTGGCAGAAAAAGCAAGGCCACTGGATCGTGAAGAAGCCAACTTGGTAAATGTGATGTCCGAGGATTTGGCAGGCTGGATGCAGGTGCGGTGGCGGAATCAGTATGAAAATTTTCCATACTTGTTTGCTGCTTTTCAGGACATGGTTGAATGTTTGCAGAAAAACAACTTCAGCACATTTGAAGTCCGTGCTGATAATATTGGATGGGTCGGAGGTCGTCTGGTCTTATTTGATTTAGGAACACATCCTATAGAGAGAGGTGAATTTGAAGAAGAAGAAGACGACTATATACCGTATTAATGGAGATTAGAAATGGCAATACCAGGCGGAATGACAAGACCAGTAGAAGGGAGCGCAACTCCTAACGTTACAGGTAGTGGATCGTTCATTGTTGGAACGAGCGCGGTCTTCTACTTTACATTTGTTAATCTTAGGGGAATGCATTATGATCCATCAGCGTTTACTATAGAGATTTTCGACCCTGATGGTGTAAGCATAGGTACTGATGATTACTTAGATAAGATTATCACTGGAGAGTTTGCATACGTTTGGACCATACCTTCTACCTATGCTTCAGGTACGTATACCCTAACGCTCACATATACTGTAGAGACAGAGAGTGGACCAACTGATGAAATTCATTCCGAATCTTTTGTCGTTGTAGAGCGTGGTACGAGTAGTAACAACCTAACTTTCATGAGACTTACCTACCGGGCTTTTCTGGAGAGTATGATTGGTTATATTCAGCGTATACCTGTGTGGCATGAGATCATCCGGTTTAATGATAGAGCCAAAACACAAGGCTACCTTTCATTTCCGAGATGGAATCAAAGTGCTGGTACAAGAATATGGCTCAATGGCGAAATGATGGAAAGTGGATATACAATAGATTATATAAATGGCAGGGTAACCTTCGAGCACGACATCTCTGACGAAGATGAGTTGATATGTAACTACAACTTTTGGTGGTTTAGTGATCTAGAATTATATGATTTCATAGAGCAAGGCATCAACTATACCAATATCTGGCCCCCGCAGCAAGGCTGGAACATTACCAATATCCCCGACCCTTGGATACTGACTGCCGAGCTGGCTGCCGCTGTATTCGTGTTACAAAGATGGATGTTGGATATTCTTTTTCAAGAGCCTGCCAAGATATTTGGCGGTCTTGAGAGAGCAAATGAGATATTCAACCATATGAACGAGTTGAAGAAGAATTACGAAGATAGGCTGGACAAAATGCTTGATCACAAGAAGAACTTCCCGTATCTGGGATTAACCCATACGGTCACCATACCAGAATTTACCCTGCCTGGGGGCAGGTCACGCTGGTTTAGGTATCTATTTAAGGGCTCGTAAGTCCTTTATTAACAAAAACTTATGGCAACATAAGTTTTATGTGGTTTCGATATTATTTTTCGAGGTTACGTCATATCAAATGGTATAATAGAGTGAAAGGATACACTCTATGAACCGGCATTACGAAAACATTCATCGTTATGACTTCCTCACGAAAGAGCTTCTTGAGGAAGAATATGTCACCAATGGTCTGTCTGACGGGAAAATAGCCAAGAAATTTGGCATGCCCTCCAAAGCAGTCGTGTGGCGTAAGCGCAAGAAGTTTGGCATAGCGAATAGGTATGCAGCAAAATCGAACCGCCACGCTGCTACAAACCGTAAATTCAATATCACCCAAGATAAAGCTGTGAGTCTGCTTTCTGATGGTGCAACCTTCGAGGAAATAGCCCAGTATATGGGTTGTAGCATAATGGTTGCGAAGCGTCGTTTCAAAGAGATGGGGCTTACCAATTTGCAAGAGCATTCTGAGAAATACAAGTACTGGGGTGTAGAGTTGACTAACTCACAGAAGCAGATGATTATTGGCAGTCTTTTGGGAGATGGGACTATAGCCAAGCAGGGGGCATATTCTTGTTCTCATTCTATCAAACAGAAAGAGTATCACGAGCATAAACGCATAGCCCTGTCATCCATTCATTCGGGTAAATTTCAACATTCCGTTCATAAAGACCAGGGAGTGAATGGGGTACACCATGAGTCCTTGCATTTTACAACAGGATGCAACTCATTTTGTGCTGAATTGCGAAAAGTATACTATCCGAATGGTGAGAAGATTTTCCCCTATGTTTATTTGATGAACAATATTACTGCCGAAGCACTTGCATATTGGTATATGGATGATGGAACAAATTCTTCTAACAAAACACGACTTTGTACCTACGGATATACAGTATTAGAACAGTTGCTTGTTAAGGATTTGTTATTGTAAAAATTTGGGGTTGTGTCACATATCCGTCCTCGCCCAGAGCGTGGCGATTATTTCCAATACATCTTCGTGAAAGATGCTCCTAAGCTTTTCGACCTTATTCGGTCACATATTGTGCCGAGCATGATGTACAAACTGGTATATTGAAAGGAGAATGCGATGAAAACAAACATGGAGTTCTTAATACTTTAAGCTTTTTGACAATCAAGGCATCAATAATGCAAACAAGGAGATGAATGGAATTTAGAGCAATTTGAAAATAAGACGCCCAGAATTGCTAGTGTGGTGGATGTCCTAAAATACATTCCGATCCAGACAAGTCGTTCACGGGGGATAAACCATTTACTAACAAAAACTTACGAGAGTCCAAGTTTTATCTGGTTTCGTTACGATTTTTAGAGGTTTATGACGGCATAAAATTAAGATACCAATTGGTTAGACAGAAATTCGGAGGATTTATCCCCGATTTAGACGAAAATTCACTTCAGGATTACAGACAGATACCAGAAGATGAGAAGATGATCGTGATGCTTAGAGTTGTTAGTTCTCAATTTGATGAGCCATCCCATGACTACGATCCTATTTGGGATTATGAACCAGACGAGGATGTAGATGCTGGTATTCGTAACGATATTGACCAATATATTTCTAAATTAGAATCTGAACTATTACCGCAGTTGGGTCTCTTCAAAAAGATCGCCATCCATTTTACGGCATCTTTTGATGAACTTGGCAGGTACGTAGACGGGACTTATACTCAACCCGTAATTATGTTGAATCTGGCGCGTATTGTCGCAGCTTGTCGCGAATATAATCTCGACTGCCCATTAGGTGTTCAGACGACAATCTTGCATGAGTTGGGTCACGCTATTCAGGAAGCAACGGGCAAGCCGATGGATGAGGACACGGCTGAGCGCTTTGCAAAGGAGTATTACGAGACTGGAAGGATCGTCTTGCCGTGAGTTGGTTACAGAAGATATCTCAAATACCTGCTGCCAGTCTACCTTTTCAATTGTGGTATCATGGCACAGATTCAATAACTGCCTATCGGCTAATGGAAAATATGCTGGTAAAACCCAGAAGTGACACTGGTGAATCTTCTTACATGGGTAGTCTATCGTCTATTCCTACCAACGTTTATCTTACCCTCAATCCTGGCAAAGCAGCAAAACATGCGATAGAAAGAGCAGAGCAGCAAAAAACTCAACCTGTTATTCTTGTTATACGCCCAGAAAGTCTTGGAATGGTACATATAGATGAAGATATGGTTCACATGTTACTAAACGGTCATAGTTTCTTTGAGACTTCGGATTGGTATCCCTCTCCGCTACTGGAAAGGGAAATTTTCGATCTCGCTGCTGACTACTTTGGAATCAGTGATTTTGATACTGAACAAAGCATCAAAAAACAAGTTCTGGAGCATTTGCGGTATCAACAAGAATATGGGAGTGGGGAAGATATCGATGATGAGTTTTTACAGGAAGAGGGGATTATACCTGATTCGGGAGGCTTGTTTGAATATGATCCTTCAATGCATGCTGCTAAGGATATAGCTCGCACTTTGAATACTATACACCAAAAAGAGGCGATTACGAACTTCCAAAGTCTTGCTCATGAGGGCCAGGTTCAAGCATCGGAAATTTATATCATTCCTTGGAATATAGAAAGACAATTGGATGACGGTGTTACATGGGAAGATTCTCCGACCAGTATGAGAAGTTATGAGGATTTACATCAATTTGGAACAAAGATAAACCCGCAGCAATTGCTTATGCCGTTTATGTATGAAAAGAATGCCATATCTAATAACTGGTTGACGAAAATAGCTGTCTGGATTTATACTTCGACAGATGGGACTAAAACGCCATGCAGACGGTCTCCGTCCTGCGATGCTACAGACAGATCGAGAAATTGGTTAATGAGATTTCCTGATGGTGACTTTTCAATCCCCAGAAGCAGATTATCCTGGGAAGACACATCTGTTCCTCGTGGGCAACTGTTGCTATTTTGATTTCCGTATAGGAATACACTATAGTAATATAGTATACGGATGTAGACGACGATAGGAGGTATAATCCATATGATTAAGTGGTTAATTAATTTGATGGAAAAGGAAGCAAGGCGATTCCGTCCTGAAGATGAAGTGCGCTATTTTACCCAGCCACGTAAGGGCAAAGGGCGAGGAATTGTCATGACCCCTTCTTTCCGGCCTGGGAAGGTGGTTGATTACGATAACGTGCTCAGACGATATAAAGTTCGTGATTTTCAAAATGAGGATGAGGTGCTGGTTCATCCAAGAAACCTCATACCAAATATTGTGTCCAGAAATCCGTAATCTAAGCCTATGGCATCCCCTTCCATAGAAAATACTGAGATGACGGAAACCCCGGAGGTTCCGGTAGAGACTCCAGTACAAACGATGGTCGCACAGATAAAATAATCAGGGGTACTAAAAGTGACAGATAGCCTTATTTGCGAGGAGATTGCTCGCAGGGCCGGGTTTGCTGTTTCGGTTGGTAATTGGATAACCCCAGATGGCATACTAATCCTGGGTCATGATTACCAAAGCCATCACTGGGAAACATTATTACGATATTGGGGTGAGTCTGTTCATCAAAAAATATGCAAGGATTGTGACGATCACTTGCAATGCATGAACATGGCTGTAGATAGAGGGTACATCCGTCTAGTGTTTCGAGCGGATGTTTTGTTTCAGGTGGGAGCCGAAAATATAGATGACCTGTGGTCGGATTCTCCGAATTATCATATGATGATGGATATTCTGAAGTTACTTAATGATGTTGATGTGCACGTCTTTAGCAGCAATTTTTACGTTATCGGCATAGCACAATATATCATTAAGAAGGAGATCGACAAGTTACAGATCAAGGAAAAGAAATGAATCTCTACCCTCACAACATACCATCTTCTCACATGAATCAGCCGAGGGTCAAGACTGCCCTAACCATTCCGCAGCAGATGATTACGGAGCAAGTCAGTATTTACGAAGAAGCATTGCCGATTATCGAATGCAAGATGAGAAATACCATCAGGCATGAAGCGAGGCATAGAGAAGATGAGGAGCAAGGAAGACCGGAGGGGATGAGTTTTGAGGAATGGTCAAGCGAAGGGCGTGTTGAACCAATTGCTGAAGGGGCTGAGACGGAGGATTGTGAAGCTTTGGAACCACCTAAAGTTTCCAATGTAATCTCTGTGTCCGTAGACGAAGTATTCCAGAGAGCAAAGAGCGAATCAGGTATTAACCCTTCATATCTCCAAGATGTCAAGGGAGCCATTCTGCCAGACGATATTTTGGGTCTGTATGGAATGCAGGACAACCCAGAAACCGCTTCTAATGTTGGCATGGGGTGGGATGGATCACAGTATATTAATGTTGCAGCATTCTTCAAGCCGTGGGTAGCAGAGCAGGCAAAACAGACTTTTCCTGCCAATGTTCAGGACGACGGAATAGAGACTGATCCTGATATATATAGGACTCCCAGTGGAGTAGTTCCGCATACACCGCATATACCGCCTGCTCCATCAGGGTATCCATCACAGGCAATGCCCACTTGGGATGCATCACCCGGAGTAACTGCACGATGAAAGTAAGCGCACAGCAAATGGAAGAAGTTAAGAAGGTGGCTCAGACTATTGAACAGCGTCTTGAGAAACCATTGACCAAAGAAGATTTAGATGAGATGGATCGCAAGATTACCGAAGTCCTAGCTGAGCTAGGGCATTACAAACGATTCTTTAAGAGACTGTCATGAGTTGGTTAGTCAAAGCATTTACGACTTGTCAAATGAAAGATGGAGAATATCTACTCCTGCTTGACCCGGTCGGATTTTATGAGATGCGACATACCAAGATTATTCCTGAAGGCACAAGATTATCACAAACTCTGCCTCCGAGTGACACTTTTACTAACGATATCGTTTTAGCCTCAGCCACATTGCCTTCATCACTTGTTGTTGATGGACGACTTGAGAGGGATGTTAAGTCTGTGATCGTACTTAAGATAGGCAGTTTACGATCACCACATGAACTATACCAAAGATATGCTAGACTAGATGATACTCTGAAGAGAAATATGAAATCATTCAAAGATACCAGTCTATCTCAACAGTACATAGTCTCTCGTAACGATGAGCCAAAGCTTTATCGGATCACGGAATCTTTTAATGGCTCGGCAAATCTAGAGTGTTTTGGTTCTCTCAAAGATATTACTAAGCAGTCCAATGAGATGCGTCAGGCTCTTAATGAATTAGCTTCAAAGAAAACAGGGCGCAGCTATGAGGCGGCAGACCTACTACGTATAGAGAATATTTATACGTATATGAAAAACGATTTGTTACCTATTGATCCTGCTAAAATCGCATTCATACTGCGAAAAGCGGGCATCAAACCAGTATCCCACACTGAAGAAAAATGGTCAGAATGTTTCGCAGCCTTGAACGACGATGCAAAAGCAATGCGCGACGACATTAGGGCATTTCGTTCTATGAAATGGGTTCAAGAGTTTCTTAACCCCTACAGCCGGATACTACTTTGACGAAGGACTTGTCATTATTTTTGCCAAAGAAATACGTGGGCAAATATTGATGATAAGTTTGTTCAAAATATATTGGGAAGAGTACTCAGCCAAAACCATCGAGGAACGGCGTGAGTATTTCGACGCCTTGTCTCCTCTTGCTAGAAAAGAGTTAATCCAATCTTTCTTTGAGGAGGGGTGGATCGAAATCTTCATGCAAAATCTTCTTGACCACATCGTAGACCGCATCAAGCGGAAATACAAAATTGATCTCATTGATCTACGTATCAAAGCAGTCAAGTATAAAAGAATATTTCTGATTGAGAAACCCGTCTGGGATGAAATTGAATCAGAACTGCATAAGTACGTAAACCATTGTAACTTAGATGTATATTTTGGAGGCTTGCTCGTTGAATCTTGGGGTCGCAAAAAGCAGTATTACAAGATTAGAGCACGCCATAATAAATGGAGGTAATGAATGCCAAAGGCGATTATATCGGTTACCGCTAAAAATCCTGAGCAAAAGGACATGCTAAGGACAATAGCGAGCAATAATATTACATTCGTTAAGGGGGTCGCAGGGACAGGAAAGACTTATGTCTCGGTTGGATATGCACTTCAAGAACTACTGAAAGACAACTATGAGCATATGATTTTGAGCCGCCCTGTCGTAGAAGCCGGGGAGAAACTGGGATTTTTGCCGGGCGATCTAGAGGACAAAATCAACCCATATATGACCCCGATTTTCTACTCTATGGAGCAATTACTTGGGGATCACAAGGGGCTTTTGAAGAAATTGACCCTCAAAAACGGAGAACAGCCTAGGGTTCGTGTCCTTCCGTTGGCTTATATGAGAGGAGTGACATGCAATAATTCCGTAATCATATGTGACGAAATGCAGAATTCCACTCCTGCACAGATGAGAATGGTTCTAACACGATTTGGTGAAGGATCAAAGATGATTGTCTGTGGCGATATTAAGCAGTCGGATATCAGTATGCATAACGGATTGGAGGATGCTTTCGGATTATTATCAGATGTGAAGGGAGTCGGCTTTGTAACGCTCTCCAGGGCTGCTGTAGTACGACACCCTATAATAAGGCATATTGATGAGAAATATGAAAACCGTGAGAAAGCAATTAGACAGGAGACATAATGTCAATCAAAGTAGCAATACAAGCAGCTAAGAAGAACCAAGATTCCTTACTGGATAAAACTAATGTAGTCTCGGTAGGGGTTGGGCTTAAGAACATGCTCAACAAAAAAGGAAAGGTCAAGAGACAAACCCCATGCGTGGTTGTAGGTGTTTCTAAGAAACTACCTGAAGTGGGTATTATGTCAGCCGATCTAGTTCCTCAAGATGTGGATGATGTACCAATATCAGTCCAAGAAATGGGGGTGATTAGGGCACATGAAGTCGATACCACGGCCAAGCATCGACCAATTTTTCCTGGCATATCCATAGGGCATTACCAGATTACTGCCGGAACATTTGGATGTGTTGTTGTGAAGGACGGTCAAGAGATGGTCCTAAGTAATAATCACGTTCTGGCTGCGTGTTTTGATGACGAGACTGAGGTTCTTGTAGAAAACGGGTTTAAGAAATGGTCTGATATTTCTATGGATGATAAATTTGCCACCCTAAACACTACAAATGGGAAACTGGAATATCAAATTGCAGAAAAAATTCATAAGTATTATTACAACGGCGACTTAATCCACTTCAAAGGTAAGAGCATAGATTGTGTGGTCACTCCAAATCATAGGATGTGGGCCAAAAGGACATATAAATCTGGATTGCCCGATCATTGTACTGAAAGAAGTTTTGATTTTATAACAGCAGGAGAAATATCGGCTGCAATGAAGTTAAAAAAATCACTTTCGTTTGAATTTACTGACAAAGCAAAATGGAATTGTCTCACATTAGATGCAGTGACAATACCAAAGGTTGCATATGATAAAGGACGAGATAGAAATATAGGTTCTTTTGATGCGAACAAGTGGTTCGAGTTTTTAGGGTGGTATTTAGCTGATGGATCATATACTCGAAATAAGTCAAATGGTGCCTATATCATAAGTATTCGTTCAACTAAAACGGAGAATATCAACTACTTATCTTCTCTCTTATCTGATTTGGGTCTGACCCCTCAAATTTTGAAATGTGGTGCAGTGCAGGTTAACTCAAAACAACTCTTTTTATATCTGAAACAAATAGGCAGATCAGGTACAAAACATATTCCTAGTGATGTCAAGCAACTTCACCCAGACAACTTACAAAAACTGCTTGATGGATATATTAGGGGAGATGGTTTTTCTACTCAGGCTAACCAAATTGGAGCTGTGTCTAAATCCAAACAACTATCTGATGACATGCAGGAGATAATGTTCAAATTGGGAATGAGTGTTCGTCAAAGCACTATTTATGGCAGTCCATATAATCCAGATGGTATCTATTATCGAGTGGATTCTCGTAAACGCAGTAGCCTTAGACTCCAGTCATCTCCCGAGACAATACCATATTCGGGATACGTATACTGTGCGACAGTTCCTAATGGCACTTTGTTAACACGAAGAAATGGATATTTAATTTGGAGTGGTAACTCTAATGATGCGTCAGTCGGAGATGCAATCTACCAGCCTGGAACATATGATGGCGGTAGCTCGGCGGACCAAATCGGCACGTTGTACGATTTTGTACCCATCACTATGTCAGGCGCAGGCGGAGGTGGAGGTGATCCGCCAGCCCCGCCAGCCCCGCCGACTTGTGGTATTGCCAAGAAAGCTGCCGGGGCAGCCAACTTGGTTGCTAAAGGCTTAGGCAGGAAGCACAGGCTAATGGCCTACAATTCTCAGGCATCGCCCAACTACTTTGATGCTGCTTTGGCCACTATGAACGTAGAGTATAAAAGAGATATCCCACACATCGGAGTCCCATCTGCTGTAGGGACGCCAACGCTGGGTATGGATGTGCAGAAATTTGGGCGCACGACCCTGTATACGACAGGTGTAATCAACCAAATCAGTGTAACCGTCAACGTAAGCTACGGTGGTTCCAAGATTGCTCGTTTCGAGGATCAGTTGGTCATGGGTCCAATGAGTGCCGGTGGAGACTCTGGATCGACGGTCTACGATATGGATGGAAATCTGGTTGCACTGCTATTTGCTGGTTCAGACCAGACAACCATTTGTAGCCCGATTTCTAGAGTGTTTGAAGCTTTGAACATCAAATTGCCTACGTAAATGGTATAATAGAACCATGAGCGTTGGAAAGATTAAAATCGAAGGAACAGCCCAGTTCTCGGCTCCCTCGATAAGTTGTATTTGTGAAAAATGTGGCGAACCGAGTGACGAAAACTCTACAATAGTGTTCGATTTCAAGCAGAAGAAAATCATTTATCTATGCAGTACACCTAAGTGTAAGAAAATGAACGAGATAAGCATGAATGCGGAGCCGATTCCTTACCCTAGAGCGAGATTTGGCAGATAATGTATGCTGGATATAAATTTCCGGGGGTACAACTGTGTACGTAGTACACAACGTCACAAACAGAACGGTGATGCTGTCTGATCTGCGAGCCGAAATCAAACCAAGGGGTCTCTTGGATTTGGAGCGGGTGGCGAATCGTATATCTATCGAAGGCAGCAAAGACCTGCAAGCAGCTTTGCGGGCCAAGATATTACATCTAGGCAGGCATAGTATTATACGATCAAAACAGGATGCCACAACTATACACACTGAGTCTACAGTCAAAGTGGTGGAGAAAGAGAGGGACTTGGACGAAGATAAGCTCGCTCAAATGATACGAACGGCACTAAAAGAAAATGAAACACCTGTTTCTGAAGTGGATGTACAATCTCAAGTAAAGGAAGCCGTCAAAGAAGGAGTCGATGGTTTATTATCATCGATCCGAGATCAACTCAACTCAATTCAACCCGTCATCCAATCTCAACCTCAAGATCGAAGTGATGACTTGGCGATTGATCCAGAGAAATTTGCGGAGATTTCTCAGAATGCCGTAGAGAAAATTTCCCAGGAAATTGAAACAGGCAGAACCAAGTTGGGAAAAAAGTACAAGATCAACAGGAATCTGCGAGATTTAGCTGATGATTTGTAACAAGGAGAATGTAATGAAAAGAACATTCAGAACGTTTAAGCATTAGGTGATAAGCATCTGAAGATATCTGCGATAGAATTTTGTAAACAAGATGTTCTTGTTGACAAAGTTGATATTAATCCGATGGACTTTTATTTTTGATCTTGAATTGGAGGTTTAGTTATGGCAAAATCATTGGATATAGGAACAATGTTTTTGGTAAAAGGACAGGAAGACGAGTTAGTTGATAACATTAACTTCACTGTGGAAAGAAACGTATTTCTAAAAGCATCTACCACCGAGGATACAGAGGACACCCTCAAAGAAAATAACTGGGCGTATGTCAAGCACGATGATAACTTTTACATCTTAGGAGAAGATGCCCTGAAACTTAAGAACCTTCTGACTGTTAATGTTAAGAAGGGGGCTGATGATATCGTGATGACTAAGGTGGGTGAGTTGCGCCGTCCAATGCGTAAGGGTATTCTGAATACCTCCGAAGAGAAGCTTAGTATTGCTATTATCCAGAAGCTCATTCAAAACCTAGTGGGGCCGCCGTCCTATCCTGGTGAAGTCTTATGCTTCTGCGTACCCGGTGACCCAGTAGACAGTAATCTGTCAGTACTGTTTCACCAGTCAATGCTCAATTCTTTTTTGAAGAGTCTTGGTTATACAGTTGAGCATATCCCAGAAGCCTTGGCAATCATCTTTAGCGAGGTGCCGACTGTTGATAGCGAGGATGGCGAAGAGCCCTTCAGTGGCATATCCTTCTCGTTTGGGGCAGGCATGTGTAATATTTGTTTTGCCTACAAGAAGCTGCCCCTGATTGCATTCTCAGTAGCTCGGTGCATACCCCCTGGTAATAAGGTTATCACTCAAAGCGGTCTATTAAATATAGAAGATGTTACTACAAAATCGCTAGTACTTAATCGAGTTGGTAATTGGGTTGCAGTTGATGATACACAATCTAAAGAATTCCGAGGAGATATTTATAATTTTGAAGCAATTGGACAAGGGCGATGGTCAACAACAGGGGACCACAGATTATGGATAAAACCCAAAGATCAAACTGCTTGGCAATGGACCAAAGCAAGCGAAGTATGCGTTGGTGACAAAGTTATGCAACCGTGGTTAGATACTTATGAAACAAAGCACACTATCGGATGGACACGAGAAAATACAAAAAAATATATGAATGCTGAAATGTTTTCTAACCAGTATTATTTTATGGGAAGATTTCTGGGTGATGGAAATGTGTTTAAGGACAAAAAATCTGATAGGGGCATAAAAATAGCCCTAAACGCTAATAGTCCGATTCGACAGGATTTTTTGAAATCGGTAATGGAATCAACTTTCCAAAGAAAAGTTGAAATATGTAATGATGGAAGTGTTGTTTTGTTGAAACTTCATGATTCGGGACTGGCGAAATGGTTTAGAAAAAACTGCTACAGCCAAAATCTACATGGCGATTGGAAAGATAAGGTATTCCCCTGGGATTTATCCCACTTGAAAGAAAATTATTTAAGATTTTTTATAGCAGGGTTGTTAGACAGTGATGGCTACGTTGATGAATCTAAAAACCAAATATATTTAGGAATTACCAGTCATAACTTGGCCCAAAACTTTTATCTTGCACTTATGAAAATTGGGTTGAAACCCACAATAAGCTGGAGAACTAGAGACGGATCACATGAATATGATGGGAAAATAATTCGACATGTTAGAGAAGTTTTTGAAGTGACAGCGTCTGGTTCTCGATGTCGAGAGTTTATAGGATGGCTTAGGTCTAATCATTTAGAAGTGTTTTTTGACAAGAGTGAAACTCATGGATGCAATGTCTCTAAAATTTCATCTATAACCAAAGAACATTACAATGGTTATGTGTATGATATATCAATTGGTGATGAATTTAATAGTTTTTGCCTTCCAGGTTGCGTAGTTCATAATAGTGGTGACTGGATTGATATTGAGTCTGCCAAGGTTGCAGGCATTGATGTATCTGCTATGACTCGATACAAAGAAGCCAAGTTTGATCTAGATGACGTAGATCACAGCAATATGAAAGATGCTGCTCTAGACATCTTCTACAACAATATGATTGAGCACGCTCTCGACAAGTTTTCCGAGAAATTCAGTCAGTTGGATGTTGAAGATCAGATCAACGCTCCACTGGAGATCGTTGTTGCCGGTGGTACGTCGATTGTACCTGGATTTTTGAACAGATTCAAAACCATCTTGAAAGGCAAGGATTTGACTTTCAGAGTTAAGGGGGTGCGTCATGCAGAAGAACCATTGTACGCTGTCTCCAGTGGTTGTCTTATGAAGGCTATCTCAGTAGAGAAAAAAATCAACAAGGAGAAAGAGGCTAAGGCACCGAAAGTTAAAGAGATCAAAACCGAGTGAGGTGTCTAAATGGGATATTGCAATGTAGTCGAGGTAGATTATGTGCTTGGGCAGTCTCTCACGAATGCCCGAGCCGAGAATGCAGAGTTCGGTGTACAGCAGAATTTATGGGAAATAGGTCACGTCAGGGACAAAAATAGAATTCCCGATGACGTGGTGTACCTGTATATCTCCTTTGCTGACAACCAAATCGACGGCATCCTATCTCAACAATACTATACTCCTTTGAAGAAATGTGTCAACGGACAGTGGGATTTGGATGCTGATATCAATGAGTACAACCAAATTGTTGAAATGCCAGATTCCCGCAACTTGGTTATTGGTGATACAATTCAGATTGTCAACCTAAATACTGGGGAAAAAGAAAATCATATTGTGGCCTCGATAGTGGATCAGTATTCCTTCACAGTCTTGGACCCAATTGAGACATCTTTTGAGGGCGACAATATTGTAGTCAAACGGGTTCAGTACCCACCTCCAATCAACCAGATTTCAGCCCGGTATGCGGCTTCATTTATCTACGACAAATACTTTGCAGCGCAAAATGCACCTAACGTATCCGACTATGGCCAAGAGATGCGCCGAAAGGCGATGGGCCAACTGAATGATATTCTGAACGGCAAAGTCATCCTGAAGAATCAGCTACGAGTCGGTGACCGATTTGGCAATCCCTGGCTATGTGACAATTACAGTTTAAGAGATAGAGGGTTTGATACGAGTAGTCGTGATATGTCTCAACCTCAATAAAGGACTTTGACGTGATAAGATTGAATACCCTTAGTATGGAAACCAAGATTTGTCCTAATTGTGGTGTGGAATTTTCTCGTAAACCCTCCGAAATGAAGAGATGCACGTTTTGTTCTGTATCTTGTAGAATGCAATCAGTCAGAAAGCATAGACGGACAGAATGCAAGGTTTGCGGCAAAGTGTTTTATCCAGAAAAACGTGCTAATAGAAAGAACGCTCAGTTTTGTAGCCAGAAGTGTATGGGAGAATCATATGCTGTCCTTGATTACAAAACATCGTTTCTTGGCAAAACAACTGATTTTATAGATGGTTTTTTGTTAGGGGATGGGCATATCTCCGCAAAAAATTGTCATATTTCCTGGTCGCTGAAATATCAGGAATTTTCGGATTACATCAAAGCAAACCTTAAATTGTACAATCCCAAAGATAGCCGACGATTCCAAAAAGACGTGAGATGCAAACAAGGCGGTTACCACACAACAAGAGGTAATACTAAATGCCACCCTGACTTTGCACTTCAAAGACAGAGGTGGTATAAAGATAAGAAAATAGTTCCTAAAGATGTTGTTATATCACCCAAATCTTTGATGATTTGGTATTTAGGAGATGGAACTTTGACCGATTATGGCTTGGTCTTATGTACTGATAATTTCAGCGAAAGTGATGTAGATTTTCTAATTGCAAAACTCAAACAAATCGGGATAACAAGTAACAAGCGTTTTCACGCTGGATTACCTGAAATTGCTGTTACATCTTCCGGGCGGAAAGTATTTTTCGATTATATTGGATGGAAGTCGCCAGTTAAGTGTTACAACTATAAATTTCCAGATGATACTTATCAACACAGAGATCGAGGTTACTCTGCAAGTGACCGAGATATGAGTACACCGCAATGAGTAAGAAAAAAAATGGCATCTCTGGTATAGACGAACTTAGCCGACTGCAAAGTAAAGTCGAACAACGGTATCAGTATATTGCATCACTGAATGGTAGTAAAGTTAATCTCGATGAGATCGGATTAGCACCAGGACCGGTGCTGCATCAGGATGGGGAAACAATGAGCGAAGAGGAAAGTGCACTATTTGAAAAAGACAATCCAAAGGTCGTGGCTTTTCTGCAACACCTGAAACTCAGGTTAGATGATATACTATAGGATCAACAATGGACGCCCTTTCAATACTGAAAGCCTACCGCAAGATTATCGGGCGGTTTATTATCAACAACAGAGAGTTGATTTCACCTACCGTGACTGGCAGCCGTACTATCGAAGTGGAAAGTACGCGCCGCTTTCAGCTGGGTGATAAGATTGCACTGCTGAATCAATCGACTTGGGATGTGGAATTCCATTTGATCGCTGACATACCAGATAGCATAACCATCACCACAACGCACGACATATCTGCTGTATATCCAGTAACAGGTGATTCATCAACCACTAGTGTTGTCCGCAAAGCAATTGGTGACGGAATGGGGACCGATGCTTTTATTCAGGCTATTTATCTTGGTGATCCTACGGTTATATCCCACTATCCTGCAATCACGATAGATATGAAGAACAGATCATCAGAATGGATGACTCTAGAATCTACTAAAGAAAGCTACAACATTGACATCTCGATTTACATAGAGGCGTCACAATACGAAGCACAATTCGAGTTGATGCATGCTTATGTCCACGCAATCGAGACTGCCCTGTTTAGGTCGTTCTATCCTTTGGTTGATCCATACAACTCTTCTGATCTAACCCAGACTGTGGTTGAGAACGATACGATATTTCGGATAGAAAACGAGACTGATGGGTTTTTATGTGGAGGAAGCTGGATATGGTTTGAGAGCCTAGATTATCTTGCTTATAACCGTATAAAACAGTATCAAGGCAACGGTGTGTATGAGACTCTTTTCCCGATTGGGCAACTATTCGATGTAGGAGATGTGGTTATTAGACCTGCTCGCCACATCTTTAATACCTTGGCACATCAAACTCAGTATGGTACGGTGATGAAAGAGACCATGCTGAAGGCTGCGGTAATTTCTCTGAGAGCAGACGAGGAAGTCTGGAGATATACCCCATTCCTCGATCCATTAACGTTTTGATGAGTTTGATTAGGAGATTGAAATGAAAGTACTTGTAATTGGTTTGTCGCCGTATCTGACAACATCACGTAGTAAGGTAGCAGCTCTGGTAATGAGGTATCTATATGTAAAAGGTGTTGAAGTTGCTGGTGCAGCGTGGGCACACGATACATCCTTCTTCATACCTGATGAGGAAGGCCATCTGACATATGAATTCGACATTAAGGATCATGGAACTCACAACATTCCGTTGAAGACATTTAGCCGTGGAGACAAAGAATCTGTCGAGATATATGAGATTATGGAGCAACTTCATCCTGATCTGGTCATCACTGTAGGAGATTATGGTGACTTTGCCTATATGAAAGCAGTCAAGATGTTTTATAACAAGCCATTCAAATGGCTGTTCCTATTGATGAACTATTCTGCCCCAATTAATGAAAATGAACACGAGCTTATTGAAAACGCCGATGGAGTTATGTGCACAAGTCAGTTTGGATACGATACGGTCAAAAATTTGTATGTAAAAGAACTGATAGATATAACTTATCTGGGTTGTAACCGCAAAACATTCCATTTAATGGACGAAGGTAAAGAAAATGACGACAAGTTCAGAGTTATGGCTAGTGGCAAGTGCCATCAGGTTGATAATCTGCCGATAGTGATGGAAGCAGTTGCTCAGGCAAGACAAAAGAATCCTGACATCGAATTATACGTCTATACCAACTTGCACGACCGTGGAGACTACGATCTAGAGCTTATTAAGAGCCGTTTTGACCCACAGGATGAGTTTATTAGGTTCCCAGATAAATTTGTGTCCCTGTATGAAGGAGTCACCGATCAGGAGTTGGCTAATGAAATGCGAAGGGCGGATTTGTATATTTCTGTACCTTTGGTATCTGCGACTTCGATGGCTTCCTTCGATGCTATCTCTTGTGGATGCTTGCCTCTTCTAAGCGATTGTGGTTCTAATAGTAATTTAGCAGGTATTCTAGCAGAATGTTCGGAAGGATATACAGCAGAGGACTTTCTAGTTCCCTGTGTGAAGCTAATGTCTGCGGCTAGCTCGTACTTGTACGTTTGCGATCCGTGCCAGATGTCTGAAAAGATTTTGGCTGCATCCAAAACGTATAAAAAGGTTGCAGGAAGGAAGCCGAATTTTGAGGAATTTACAAAGGGATATAACCGTGAAGGATTCCTCAAGAAGCTGTCGCAAATGATTGATAGCGTGGAGGAATCAGATCACGTTGTCTGTTTAGAAACAGTTTAGGAGAAGATAATGGCAGCAATACTGGTGGAAAATTACCAAAATATAACTGCATTCTACGCCGTGGCACAGACGCAGACGGTTGGACTTGCAGATTACTACTATAATGCGGCAGTCGAGATTCTGTTACTCAACGACTTTGAGCCGGAGCTGGACTTGCTGGAGCCGTTTTACAATGCGTACATTGCTGCTCAATCAGCTTTCGTTACGCCTCCGACGGCGATTATTAACGCAGTTGGATCGTTACAACGTCACGTCCTGAATAGGGCACGTACCACATTGGAAGTGGCTTTCACAAATATCAACGCGTGGATCGATGCTGACGGCACTAACACCTACTTGACCGCACCCGGCGTCGGACGATCCGGTGATGTAAACACTGCGTTCCAGGTAGAAAGTGATTTTGCAAGCCTGTCCGGCCAGGCCGGGTTTACAATTGATCCGTTGAATATCGCGTAATTCGATTTGGAGGAGGACGATAAATGCCAGTTGTAGCAGACACTATTTGCACCAGCACGCAAGAGACCAATACTGGTCGCGCTAACTTAATTGCCCCAGACCCCACCGGTCATTTTGCAAATATGGGTTGGGTCGGCTATGTCTGGTTTCAAAGCAACAAGCTGGGAGCCAACAACATTCTACGTGTTACCGGAGCAGATGTTAATCTGGCTCAAGAGGTAACCAAGCCGGATGTTATTGATGGACGTATTGATCCGTCTGTCTACCAGTTGGGGCCAAAGATTGTTGAAGGTACTCTTAATATGCCTTTGATCGCAGATACGCAAGACCCCGAAAACTGGACAGGTCGTGATTGTCCAGAGATTGAAGACCTTACAGGTCTTGCCGCTTCGGTACTGAACAATGTTTGGTGCTGGGCAACTGCTCGTGGTAGTCAGGGTCGCCTTCTGTATGACGATGCGAAGTTGCTTATTCGTTATGCGAACCATGCAGGTTTCTCTTTTGATAGCTGTGTTATCAATACATACGATTTGAACGTAGCTCAGTCTGATATGGTAACAACTGACATTAATGTCATTGGTCGTGGTCGTGAGCAGTCGCAAACAACAACTGGAAATATTCAGTATGCCGAAGAGCCGATCATTACAGATTTCTTGGCTCCTGCTCGTGTCCTGACGTGGAACGACGTAACCGTTAACGGTATTCGTGGTTGCCGTCTGAATGGGCAGAACTTGTTCTTCTCAAATCAGGTCAGAGAATTCAGCATGTCGATCAACAACAATGCTGACCGATTCTACACCCTATGTGGATCACTCTTCCCAGTTGATGTTAACGTAGGAAAGCGGGAGATTACTGGCTCGCTGACCCTAATGGGTTTGCAAGACAGATTGCGTGACCTGGCTGAGACCAACCCTGAGCGTTTCACAGAAAAGAACGAAATACGTTTGGCTTTCTATCTGGGTAATGACCGCTTCGCCGGTGATGCAGGGTTCACTCCTCGTGATTGGACCGAAGATACGGACGATGCATCTAGCTTGGGAGCCATTTGGTCTAAGAGAATTCAAGGTGTCGTGTTCCAGATCGAAGAGATGAGCATGACCAATGAATTATTTGAAACAACGGTTGCCTGGCACGCCATGGCAGATGATCAGTCCGGCTACGAGGCATTTACGCCTCAAACCAGTCCGTCTTTCCCAGCATGGTCGTAATGAATACCAAGAGAGGGCGGGAATAATCCCACCCTCTCTTGTTTTTCTATATACGTTCACATTTACATCCCACAAGTGTATAATATGACACCGAATTTGCAATGAGGAATGTACTATGTCTATTATTCTAGACCCGAACAAACAGTTGATTGCTATCGACTCGTATTATATCCAGAAGAAAAAGATTCACGGAAACTCAATCTTTCACTTCATCAAAAGTAAGGATGAATTGGAATATTGGCAGGACAAGGAATATATTCTTGAGAGCAACGTCCCGAAAGACGAAAATGGGAAACCTACCGTCCCAGCAGACAAAATAATCAACATCTTGCAGACGCATTGGAAGCCATTATCCTGGCGAGATCAGAATACAGTTTTTACCAAGTCTGTGAGACAAGTCCAGAGGCCAGATGGTTCTTTTTCAGCAGAGATAGATACCATCGCCTATAGGGACCAAAAGCTCAAGACTTGTCTCAAGAAGTGGAATGAGAAGAGTGAAGATGGACAAGTATTAGAAGTATCTGACGGTCTCATTGACAACCTTAACCCTGTGGTCGCTCAAGAATTATTGTCAGCCTTTGAAAAGGTTACTGAGCCTAGTGAGGATGACTTAAAATAGAACTTGATACTTAGATGATTATCCTGAATCCAACTCAACTAATTAGTATACCACTGGAATATACTGACACTACAACCAAAGAATCATACGATGTTATTGGATACTGGAAAGAACTATCATGGTCAGAACACAACAGAGTGTACAGTAGAAGTATTCAAGGAGATAAGCTTGATGGCATCTCATATAGAGATGGGAAATTAAAAACCTGTCTTAAGAAGCTAATAGTTGGTGATGAACATGTTGATCTCGATGATGATGTGATTGATAATTTGCCTTCTAAATTGGCAGGTGATTTATTAAATTCTTTTGAGAGACACTTTGATCCATCAGAAGATGATTTGAAACAATTAGAATCGGTATCATATGCCTTCTTCAAAGGACAGCATATCCAAGGGATGATACCGCAATACTTGTATGAACATCTACTGGCCCATCACTACGGTTGGTCGTTGTCCGAAATACGGTCAATGAGCAATTACGATTTCCAGGTGCATCTAAGAGTATGTCTTGTAAGGGAACGGATAGAGAACGAGTTCAGAGTAAACCTGGCTGGCGGAAAGCCAGGTGGAGGTAGTACCGTCAACAAAAGGTTTGACCCACTTAAGGGTGACTTTGTTTAGGAGTGAATCATGGATATTTTTGTAAGAGAATCGGATACCGTAAACGTCAGCGTTTACGCCTGGGACAACCCAGAAACCAAGGACATTGCTGCCAGCATCGATGAAGCAGATGTACCCGCAGGACTAGATGCTCAGATAATCAAGTGTGTATTTAGAAGACCCACATACCAAGATACTAACGGTATCTTGCGTAGTGCTAGTATAACTGGTGATATGACTGGAAGTCCAGATATGATGGCTTTCCAAGATGCGATCATTAGGACGCTGCTTCTGTCTGTAACCCAGGGTGATACAACTACCGATATGCGCCAGGTAAAAATAAATTCATTACATCCAAATATCGCAAGAGCAGCGATAGCTGGAGTATTGGATAAAGTAACGATCTAAAACAAGGTATCCGGGTTGTAGCATGGGTATATTACATTATGGATGATAAACGTGCACAATTTCTGCCAGAAGAGGAAACCAGAGAGTTTAATCCTAAGCCTAAAACTCCAGAGCAACTTGCTAAAGAAGAAGCCGAGGCACGGAAGACTCTGAAAAACAAATGGCGGGACTTCACCACATTCACTCGAAGTGTCTGGGATAACCCACACGAAACAAATGTTGACTGGCATAGACAAAATGCTGAGCGACTGAAGCGGGGTAGAGGTGGTCGCAAACTCAACTGGTTCGAATTGGCCAAACTCACTCCAGAACTCAGAAGTCTATACGGTAAAATGAGATAATCTAAGTCATGGCTGATCTAGACCCCATCGAACGTAAGTTAATTCTTAATATTGAAGAACATTTGGCCGGAGCGCTAAAGGCTGCGGGTGAGCTACGTGCTGTTGGAGATGCCGCCAAGAAAGCCAGCGCTGGTCTAGACAAATACATTAAGACCGTCGAAAAGGCTGCTAACGAGGGTAATAAGGCCGCAAAAGCCTGGATGCACATGGTAGGATCAGCCAAGTTACTGACTCAGGCTACACGGCGAGTTGGGGCTGCCTTTGTAGCTTCTACAGGTATTCTATCTAAGTTATGGGATAGCTTGGTCAAGAATAACCAAGCGTTCATGGACCTGACTTTGGTTTCAATGAATACATCAAATGTAGTCGCACGACTACAGGCCACGGTGGACAAATCACGGGGAAGTTTTGATCAGGCAGCAACTTCATATCGAGATGCCGCAGAAGCATTAAGTACATTCAAAGGACAGAGTATCGACGTTGCAACAGCCTTAGAGTCGATTCCAGACTTCAAGAAAAAGTTTGCGAGCGTATTTGAAACTCTATCACAGAAGACTGGTCAAGATACCGCTCAAGCTCTCCTCAGCGAGTTACAAGGTTTTGGTTTGGCAGGTTTCCAGGTTGAAAAAGCACTATCTATTCTTTCCAAAGGGACAAAAAAGTCCGGGGCAGAACTCGTACAGTTTGTTGGGAACATTGATCCAGCCAACGTCGCATTAGCAAGATGGGCCAACGAGATATCTAACGCTTTTGCAGGAATGAATGAGCCTCTATCTAAGTCTGTGGCAGATTGGAAGGCATTTTGGTCACGACTTACCACGATGTTTGAGCAATTTGGAACAAAGTTATTTGCATCTGTTGGTGAAAAACTGCCACGTTTATTTGCAAATATAGAAAGTCATTACCCTGCAATCATTACGGGAGTTGGCAAGGCTATTGACTGGCTATCGTCACATACAGATGAATTGGTTGATATATTCAACGAAGTAATCAATGCTATCTCGGCATCAATTGAATGGTTCTCTAATCTTGGTACGACCATGAAGGTTATAATTGGTTTAGGAGCCGGGTCAGCGCTATTACCTGGATTTGCTCCTGCATTGCTATCTATTGCTGGAGGAGCGATCTCTCTAGGTAAGCATCTATTAGGGTTATCTAGCATTTTGTTAGGGCCAATCACCTCTTCATTCGCTAGTGTTGCAAAGTCGTTGCCGTTCGCAACTACTGCAATGAAAGTATTTGGCGTTGCCTCTAAGGTTGCTACAACCATTCTTGGGCCTCTGGGAATCGCCATAGGTGCAGCATATCTAGCCTTCGATCAGTTTAAAACTTGGTACAGTAAAGGCCCTGACTCCACTTGGGGCGAGAAGCTTATGGACTGGTGGTCTGATTATGACGATAAACTCGATAAGATTAATAAAAAGCACATTAAGTATGAACGGTCGTGGTTAGGATTTGGTAACAAAGAAGTTAGTAACGTAGATGCGGAGAAAGAAATCTTTAAGCGCAAAAAAGATATGGGTACATTAGCTCCTGACGAGCAAACTTTTGAAGAGTTCTATAAGAAGCGCCAGAAGATATTACAGGACAGTGATGCTCGCAACATTAAAAGAAACAAAGATAGAATTGCGGCAGAGAAGAAGACACAAGAAGAAATCACAAATGCTGCTACCAAGGCTGCTGATGAACAAAATAAGCGTGCTGAAGAATCTCAGAAGAAGATTCAGGGAAGTAAAGGCATTGATATTGGGGTAAAATTTGGTACTTCTGCTACTGCAAGTATGGATGAATTCAACCGGGCTTGGGCAAAAGCCCTGTCGATGGCAGACAAAGACGATTTGTCGCAGGCAGTGGCAACACTTGCCATTGCTGGTGACAAGTGGAAATCCATGCTACCTGATATGGAGGGAGCAGAAAGTTCAGCCCAACACCTTAGTAGTTTAATAGAGACTATGGGGCCGAGTCCGCAGATGCGACAAGCCGCATCTGAGCAGGCAGCTTATATTACGTCGATGGTTCCGCAGTGGAAGAAGTTAGCTGATATACAAGTGGCTGCTGCCAAGGCTGAAGTGGCGGCGGCCGAAACGGGTATGGCTCGCGAAGCTGCTAAAAAACGACTCTCCGCAGAGATGGCAAAACAAGCCAAGGTTGCAGAGATGATACGAATCTCGACTGAGTTGACGACCAAAGCAAATGAAAAGAGTGCCGAAGTTGAAGACCTCAGAGTGCAGGCTTCTAAGACCACGCTTCAGATCGCTCAGGGAATATATGGAGCCGCAGGTCTATCGGTCAAGGCTCAAATGAATGTTGTCGAAGGTTTGCAGAAAGAGAAAGAATACCTCAAGGCCGCACATAGAGAAATCCTCAAGAAGATAGCTGATGGCGATCACACTATTGTCACTCAAGAAAAAGAATTAACACTGCGTAATAAGATACTCAGTGTAACTGCTGATCAAGTTAACATGCTCAAGGAGCTACGTGACGGTTATCTGTCTGCCGTACAAGCACAGGCATTTGGGGCGGGTAAGTTTGAGAAGATCATCATAGCTCAGGAGAAAAACCTGAGAGCTGGTTTGGATAAAGGTATGGTAAAGGCCAACTTCCTTTTGGGTACTGTTGGTGAGGCTGCCAAGCTAAGTGATGTACCTATAGCCAGATTTAGCTCTGGTGGCTACGGACTAGAAAAACTTGGCGGCGGCATGATGACTGACGATGATACCAAGAAGTGGCAAAAAGAGCTTATAAAAAACATACCTGGTGCAATCAGTAAGGCTGCTGCTGCTGCTGCTACTCAAATTACTTTTGAATCTATGGACCAACTCGATTCCTCACTTGGTCAAGTAGATAAATCTGTGGATGCATTTGATGCCGTAGTCAACAAGTCTATTGATTCGATGAAACGTTTTGGTGCTACTATGGATCAGAATGCCAGTAGCTCTGTGGTCTTTGGTGAAGCCTTACGATCAGGTAAAGTTCCTGCTGCTGTAACTCCTACAAATCGTGGGCCAGAAACGACGGGCGGAAGGCATCCAACTGCCCGACCCAATTACGGTAATGCAAACGTGAGAAATGCAACTCCAGCGGGTGGACGTGGCTCTGGCCCTGGCCCTGGTGCATCTACTGGAGCAGGCACACCACAAGCAGCCGGATACTCTGGTGCACCTTCTGGATAGGGCATACCACAGGCAGTTGTTAATATGCTGCCGGAGTTGATAACCTTTGGAAAAACAATCGGGCATAAAGCGATCAATGCTCCGAGTCAATTGTCGAAAAAAGCTCAATCGTATAGTCAAATTGCCAAAGTTGGTGTAGACCTTACAGCCGCTTCCGCTCAATCCGAAAAGTTGGCAGCTTTGAAGAAAACCGTAGAAAGCACTAAACAATCCCAGATTGCTGCCAATGCAAAATATGGTGAACTTTCTGCTCATACATTGAAGTTATCTGAGCAGATTATAGATAAACCAAAAGAAACTGTCAAACTTGCGTTTGGATATTCTGACGACGAAACGCTCAAGAAATATCAAGACGCCTTGGCTGCGGAGAAGGAATTATCCCATGCGCAGAGGAGAGAGGGTGGAGAACACGTACTTGCTCTTCGTGCAAACGCAAAATATGATAAAGCGCAGAAGGCATTAAGGGAGTTTCATCGTGAATACGGGTCGGACCAGCAGATCAAAGAGAATCTGAGGAGGGCTCAATCCGCATTACCCAAACCTATTGCTGAACCTACACTACAGACCGTAGCTGCTGCGTCAGCAGCGGAATCACAATCAAAGTCTCGAAGACCTCGTGGCAAAAAAGACTCAATTGGTGGGGGCACGGGTGGGGGAAGAGCAACTCAACTCGTTAGGGAAGGCGTTAATGCCTTGTGGGGCAAGTTGTCTGAACTAGCTTCTATGGTTGATGAGTCAGAGGACGACGATGCTCAGGTTGGAGATAACCGATCTGGCCGAGAAGGCATCACCACTATCCCCAGGTAGGCAATAAAGGTAAATAATGGCTACATTTGCTGGTATTTGTGGAACATCAGGCCGACCTTGCAAGCTGGTATGGGCAAGTAACTTCCCAGGTCGTGTCAAGTACGGTACATATCCTTCAGAATTACTTCCCTCAAGACGTACCATCTGGCATGCCTCTGCGGGTGGAGGGTACGACTATCCCCCCGCAGGCACGGCCTTAGGCGGGACCGGTGGTGGTGGCTCAATCAGCGGATTGGGGATCGTAGATGCTTTTGCTGGATTAGGTATATTCGGTACGGATATACAGATTTACACCTGGAGACCCAAGACACAAGTCACCGTAGTCTTTGCCCGAACCGAGTATCGCATCAACATACCTCACGTCCTTACTAGGTCTGAAGTTGAATCCGCCGACCCCAATACCGGTGAAATAGAGTTGGACTTGGGTGAGTACATCTTTGAGGCTGTCGCTGCTGTAGACCCGACCTACAAAGAATCTATAGACGAACTTTGGCAAGGCATACAGGATGAAACTAACAAGGCTGAAGGCGAAGGAGATGTTTTAACAGACGACTATGGACAGAAAGAAGAGAAAGAGGATAGAAATTTTCGCAAGCTGATCGAGGCTATCAGAGACATACCAGATGAACAGCAACGCCTTGAAGGTATAATACGCAATAAGACAGGAATTGAATATCGACTTGATAATGGTGGCCCAAAATCGACAACCATATTCGACTTACCCGGATTAGGAGACTTAAACTCTCCTACTTATCGTGATGGTTCTAGTCGTAAGATTGGAGTAAACATTACCGCCTCCAAGACCGACGAAGGCCGTTTAGATGTCTCACTGGCACCAGGAACTATAGTCTATCTTACTTATATAGCTATCAAAGAGCATTATATTCGGCAAGTTGTTAATGTCTCTTGGTCTTTCTTAGGTCAATCCCTGCCACCTCAATGCTATCCTCTGAGTGTGAAAGTAAAGGCAGCAAACTATAGGTTTTATGAATGGGAAGTTGCTAACGACGATCCGCAGGGACTACCAATAATTGTGGGAGGGTGGCGTGCAGTTGAGTCATTCAATATGCCGGTCAACCTCGCTGCCCTTGTCCCTCCTTTTAACGACGCCAACATAGCGGAATTTGGGTACGGGCCTGCAAGTGGACTAACCAAGATGACATATCTTCCAACGGATGTCACCGATAGTGAATTAAATGGATTCATCGACAATAGAGGAACGTTTCCTTCTTACAATTTGATATTCAACGAAGATGATGTGGATGGAGCCAAGTATCTCATACCCGCAGATGATGAGTACAAGAAGTCCAACTGGTATCTAAGTGGCGTAGTTTCTAAGCTGAACCGATACACCGACATTACTCGTCATGATTTCTACAATGTACATCCAAAGGCACTCAAAAAGCGTGACGTAGATAAGTTTGCCATTGAACGATCATTGGCTCAGGCTGTTGAGACAGATGTGGGAGCAGGCAAACAGAGCTTTTTTCCATTCTTGGATGATGAATCTGTCAATGATCTGACAACAGACGCGATTAATTTCTTAGACGCATCCAATACCAGGTTTGAGCCTATTCAGCCTATCAGCAGTGCATTCTTTGGTGAGATGCAATGCGGGTCGGTGGGTGGAACAGTCTTATTTCCATCGGGCGGACCCTCACCTAACGGTGATGTGGTAACTTTTTTCCAGATAGAAAGTCCGATCATTACCGAAAAGTTTGCCAAGGAGACTAGAGTACTTGTGGAGAGGAACTTCACAACTGGACAGGTTGATCCTGCTGTTGTGGCTATTGAAGGAGCAGCGGGTGAAGTCGATGCTTTATCTTGTATAGGTGATCCGTCTGATCACTTTGCTTATACAGTACATTCTAATGAAGGATTTCTACAAATCAACAACTTTCATAATGAATATATTGAGGATGGCATGAGGGTTTTAACATACAGGCCAGACCAGCCGAACCCTTTAACGGCAGATAACCTAAATCCTGTACCTAGTGAGTACGATAGGTTTGTAGGATTCTCAGGTATGCTGGGTGATCAGTATGGTTACAAACCAGGAAGATACCTCAGCCTTTCACAATACGCTCCTAAAAATGCATTCCTTTACAAAAGTACTGCCAAGGATAAATTGGCTCGAATACTAGATGTTGACGAAGGAGATATCGGAGACCTGATAGTTAAACACGAAGATGGGGTCATTGATATCGATTTGGGTGGGCCTGGATTCTACGGAATAACTGAAATAGAGTACATATACAAAGGTGATTCTAATATAGATGTTTTGATGAGACTTAAGAACGGAGAAAGTCTAAGTGGGATTGTTGACGAAATTGATATAGTACGAGGCAATCACATTCTCAGGATAGATCATCGATGGATGCAGGGGAGTAAACTTGAGATAGTTGAAGTGCCAGAAGACAACTTCGAGTTAATTAGGGTCACTGTAAATCAATTGGCTGAATCTTATGCAGATGATTTGCTTAGGAATGATACTTCTTCTACTGTCACTGATGCGGCAGGATCACTAACAGATAGGTTGGCAGATCGCAGTGTGCTTATAGAAACAGACATCATGAGCATCGGCGAAGATGGTCATAGTAGGTTATTTGTATTCTTCAACGACAAGGAAAACGGAATATCATGTCTTGAGAGTGATGACTTCGGTATTTCATGGTATTTCCATTACGGTATCATAGAGCAGATATTTGGATACACGGCGTTGAATCCGTTTGTAGTCCATAGTTTTTACCGCAATAAATGTTGGGTATTCTTCCAGTTTATGGGCGGAAAAATAATGTGCAAGCAGATCGATTATGATCTATTTGATACTCAAGATGCCAACCTGATTGAAAAGACCGAAGATGTTTTGCAGGCAGCAGAGAATCAAGCAGCCGCCAAAGCAGTTTTGGGTTTGGGAGAAGGAGGAACGGCGCTGGTTGAATTGCCCAGTTTGTACACTGAGAATGGTCAGCAAATGCGAAGAAAGACTGTGTCTCATATTGCTGCTGGTGATTTGACCGATGCAGAGTTTCTAAATTTAACAGGCAGAGATGGCGAATCGTATGAATCACAAGAAAACAGATTGAAGCAGGCAGACGATGGCAGTGAAACAGTTGTGGTCAATTACAAATCACCTATTGCTATAGGGAGTAGTACGGCATTCACCAACAAGGACATCGAAGATATCTATTTCTCTGCCTATCGCAAACTCAATGGTGAGATGAAATTGTTCTTTATAGCTCCAACAAAGCCTGGTGGCGACTTAATGCTACAATCTCGATTCAGTGGCGATGATGGAATCAATTGGTATGACTTGTGGGAATATATTGAATTTGGATATGATCGGCTAAGATTTGACCGGGACAGAAAAACGCAATTTATTAATACCACCGCAGGAGCAGGCAGAGGATCAACTTCTGGCACTGACCCTATTGAAAGCGGGCAGGATGCTGAATTTGGCATCAACCTACATTGGTCGAGGCTAAAAAAGCATAAAATAGGAGGTGAGGAAGACTTAAACGTCGAATCTGATTCAGAGGTGCTTCCTATTTCAGCCCCTTACGCCTTCTATCACAACGATACCGATACTGTTTTCTTGTTTTATATATATGAGGGCTGTCTGCTCTGCAAGCGATTTGCTGACCATGTCTTTGACCAAGCCGCTTCTAACAGGGATGCAACCGGTGGTGATGTATCTGAGACCCCTATGGATGGTCTTAAAAAATCTCTTGAAAAAAGGCTCAGGGCCAATTTTGTTGATGGGGAGTTAAACAGTATCAAAGAAGAGGTACACTTATTCTATAATAAGGAAACTAACGAAAGACTGCTCGAAGGCAATATTATCTTTCCATATCCTCAAACTATAGAAACCTTTGATGACAATCGCCGTGTACCAGATCAAAGAGTGTGTGCTTACGCATTACGTAATGGAAATATAAGGGTTTTCTATAAGAACGATGATAAAGAACTTAAGGCAGCACTATGGGATGGCAGAATTTGGATGCCAGAGGATTTGATGAGGGATGCTTCAGAATTAGAGGCATTTGATTTTGAATCCTGGGACGATGCTGATGGTGTTATAGGTGGTTTTGGGGATGAAAAATTCAAAGGTAGTGCAGGAGGCCCAAGTGGCACAGCAGGAAGCTCCAGTGACAGCGGTGATACTGGCAGTGCGACAGGTTAGAATAAGGGATTTATGATGGCAAGGAATACTTGCGGAGATTGTGAAGTTGGACCAAAACAAGAAGCGGCTAGTTCTGTAGCTGGTAATATAGGAACATTATGCGCGAAGGTTGAAATATGGGAGAATGATCCTTTCTATGCCAGGCCGCATCAAACAACCACCTTCCCTTTCAGCAACTTAGTTCCAGAACAACTGCCTGATGATACACCTGGATTGGAATGGTTGATGAACAGTGCTTTTTTGAAGCCTATATACCAACCCCAAGACATGTTCATATGTTCTTATAATCCTAACATTGAAAAAGAATTTGTTAATCCTACTGCTGATGAATTCACCTTCAAAGGCAAGGCTCGTAATCTGGATTTCGTGGGGTCTCTAGATTCTATGACAGGAAAGATCGCAGGTCCAAGATTGCCGGGTGGCATAGTATACGAAACACAATATACTAGGCTAGCTACTGGTATAGGTGATTTCGCTGCTTCTGTTGCCGGATTGACCGACCTGCGTTTCGTTCCCAATTCTGGCAAAGACGTTTTTCCTCATCAGGTATGGATGCATGTAGGCAGCATATTTAAGAGGGGCGTTGCTCTGCATCCCTCGGAATATGCCAAACCCCTAGATGAAATCATAGCAACTAGAAGTGTTGATGTCGCCATAGCAGCAGCAGCAGAGGAATCTATATCACTTGCAACACCTTTCTGTGAAGGTTTCACAGATGAAGAAATACATGGTGCTGTGAAATGGGACTACGTTAAACATACAGAAGAGGGGACTGACACAGTTTGGCCATACCAAATAACCAAACAAGCCCCTGGCAGGGGTGTCCCAGTACACTGGACGCTTGAAAAATTCACACCTGTTTATCAGGGTCAGGATTTTTTCGTAACCATCGAGACCAAGAAGGAGACCGACGAATCTCCAGATGTTTTGCTCGAAAATGAGTTTATAGGTAGTTGTGTTGAAGATTACAAATATCTGATGTACGACAATACGGTCCAGCCTGCTGAATGGATTAATGGGATTAGCAACTCGGCATTTTTTGTTGCTGCGGACAAAGAGGCAGATGGTACGGTAACGACAGAATCAGTCGATAAAGCCAAAGATGCTGCCCGTAAACAATACTGGTGGAAATACAAATCGTACATCTTGATTGAGATTGGAACGGGGCATCCCGACCACAACTATTTCATTGAGCTAGTCAAAGGCCGTAATCCCAGGCTGCTACACCTTGGGTACATATGGGATAATCCGAAGCGTCGTATTGGCGGTGAAATCGAACCTAAAGAAGATGAACTGAACTGGCATTTTATGAAACAATGCAGAATGCTAGGAGAATTCGGCTCAGTATCTTGCAACGAACTGTTCAAGCAGGACAGTTTCAGGTTGTCAGTTAGAAACCATATAGGAAGATTAATTATCACATTCGAGGGATATGAGGGATCGCCTTGGGTTATACAGAGACGAGATAACGAACCTCATCAGTTTGATTTTAGAAAAACACTTATTCCTATGGTGGTTCCTTCGTCCAAGCTTCGCATACACGGGGGAAACCTATCATGTGTTGTAAATTATAGTCCATTGCAGTATACCAAGACCGAAACTGTATACTTCAGAGATAGACAAGCAGACACCTCTAAGGCAGGTAATAATGATCTATGGATGACATTTTCTCATATGGGTGGTAGTCAACTGTACCAAAATCCAGCGAGAGTCAAACGCATATTCAGCGATCCCCGTCTCAACAACAAGCAAGGTAAGTTCAGCTACGACATAGATGCTTATATTGCTGGGGAAATCCATCGCAATAAGAAAGAAGATGTCAATCTGTACAGAATATTTAGGCGACAGTATACTGAGTGGGGCAAGGGATGGGTCTTGGATGTTGATAGGGACGCGGATGGCGAGCCAAAGCGAGACCCTGATACTGGGCTCATATCTGAGAAAGGACTCAAATCTGGTTTTAATGGTGGCACACCTCATTCGCTTAGAATAGACAATGCCAAACAACCTGGACAGGAATTTCAATTCGGATTACGAGGACAGTCTAATGCAAACTATCCATACAAGGAATATGCATCGAAATGGGATGTCCAAATTAAATTCAATGCGGGTACGGTATTGTTACCTGTTGCTGAATCCAAGGCTACGAGTGGTGCATTTGATTCCGCTGAAGACCCGTCCATTATAATAGACGACAGGGCAAAACAGTATTTGATGGTAGATTCTGTTACTCCTATCGCTACTAGCTGGCGTTTGATTGTATTGGGTGGTGAAAAACCTACCCGTAAAAGTAGCGGCACTCCCAAAATAAAACCGTTTGACATCGCACCACTGACAACTAAAATTACTGATGGTTGGACCAGTGAAGGATGGCACACTATACGTCACGAAGCTAAGGTACAATGCTATATACCACTTGATACGGCTATTGGCGATAACAAGGAATTGTATAGACTTGGTAAGAGAGTCAAAGATTTACATAACAAAGCCTTCTACGTAACCATATCGTACTGGTGGGCTGATGGAATAGGTGAGCGTGATGCTATCGCAAATAAGATCAAGAGAAAAAATCCAGATGAAAATGATCTCCTGATACAGATGACTGGCATAGCCTATGGTGGTACGTTAAGTAGGTCTGTCAACAAAATATTCTTTGATTTTGATGTTAAAGATTACATGTCAGTTCTTGAGAAACAATTTATTTTCAACTCACCATTCTTTGACGGAGTGGCTGACGCAGAAGCAGTATATGAGTTAGCCAGATTAGCAGGATTTGATGACGAAGACAAAACATCTAGCAGAATCAATAGGCAACCACTTGGTTTCTTGCAACACGTCATAAAGTTTAACAGAAGAAATGCTGATGGTAAGTTTGTCTACAACGGCGAGACGGTACGCAGTCCGACATATGACTTGCCAGGATCATACGCCACCTTACAACAACCGGCTGTTAGGTTCCAAAACGGTGAGACGTATGAAGATGCCTTTACTAAAATTGCCCAGTTATCGACCAAGGTGATATATTTCGATAGGTGGGGGGTACTCAGATTAGAGAGCGTTCCAGCCATTGAGGCAGCATTCTTTGCCAAAGGTGATGACGTGGATAAGTTTGAATCTGTATTCGATTTTGTCACCTCACCATTCCCTGTGAAAGCTCGTGACCCAGGCGATGGGTCAGTGTCAACACGTAAATTCCAATTTGACCCTTGTAAGCACGGATCGCATCTGGTTTACGACGTTGTACAGTATAATAGAAGTGTAGAAGATTGCATCAACCAGATCGTCGTTTTTACAGCCAGCAACGACATACTTTTGCCTTCGGGCGAAAGAGTGGATGGCGGGTTTATTGTTGAAGGATATACGTTTTTTGACCAGATTTGGAACCCTGAAGAAGAAGGGTTCTTAGGTTTCCGCAAGCCTTTCTATCAGTCGAATGGTGTATTTGGCGGGATACAGGGAGTACGCAGAGGTTTGCAGCATTATGCCAAAATGAAATACCCCATTGCTACGGTGCAATTTAGTACCTATGGCATACCAGGTTTGAAAGCATTAGACATTATTACACTGGATGATAATCTATTCTATATCACGGAGATCAATCACGATCTTGATCCATCCACAAACAGATGGTGGATGAACATCACAGGCGAATGGCTAAAGCCATTTTTAGGAGACTTAGGTTTTCTTGAAGAGAGAGACGGTCCAGCAGATCAAGCCACAAAGGAAACAGAGGAACCATAAGAGGTAAGGAGTTATTATGTATGGTAGAAAGAAACGCAGGAGATCGATTCACAATCCTGCCAAACGTAGGCCGGTTACAAAATCGCAGGCAGTTCGCATTGCGAACGCAGAAACTTTTCAGAGAACGTTTAATCCAGACTACTATCAGGTAATGAAACGCATATCTGACGCTGAAACCGGTTTACGAAATGGGTCACCTCCACACACAGTGGAATAAGGATGCATCGCTGTTATTAGATATTTGGAAGCTATTGACGAAATTCCGAAAGCACTGATCTTTGTCGCTCCTTATATTGAGAACGAAAATAAGCAAAACAGTCAAATCTTTTTCCATGGCCCGATTGCTTGGGATCAAATAAGAAAGTGCAAAGACATATATGCTATATTTTCTGATGATGATCCGTTTGTTTCTCTAGAACAGAAGAATATTCTTCGGAATAAAGTTGATGCTATAACCCATGTCGAGTATGGTCAAGGACATTTCGATGGAGATAAAGTTCCTGAAATATTAGAAATTATTAAGAGTTTATAGGAAATGACAACTACCTCAAAAATATTTCGGAATAGGCAGGAATTAGCAATCTCCTGGCACAATGTGTTGCTGGAGGATACTATGATGAAGAAAAGATGGACTCAAAATGAACTTAGTTTTTTGAAGAAAAACCTACAATTGATGACTATTCAAGAGATAGCTGGCAAATTAGGCAGAACAAAGCATGGCGTTTCAGGTAAGCTGAGGCGTCTCTATGGGGTCAATTTGGATAGAAAATCACCCAAAAGTGCGAACAGATACAATATGAATATTGACAAGTTACATACAAAATCAGACGAGTTATTTTATTTACTGGGATTTATCGCTGCTGATGGAAATGTATCTCGGAACAGCAATACTATCACCATCCGGCTCAGCTGGAAAGACAAACGCCTACTGGAAGATATAAAGAATTGGCTTGAGTACACTGGGCCTATTCGCAGAGAGGTTCAAAACGGATATATACGGAGTGAAAGTGCTGTTTTATATATCACCAACAGGCATCTAAAAGACACTTTGCTGCATTACGGCATTGGACCAAATAAAAGTAAGACTATTAGGTTACTGAACCCAATGTCGGATGAGTTTGCTGGCAGCTTCATTAGAGGGGTTTTTGATGGTGATGGATCAGTATGTAAGTCTAAGGATAACCATTTTGTAATTTACATTTGTAGCAGTTCTATGGGTTTTCTTGAAGATTTACAAAAGTTAATGGGTTTTGGGAAAATTTCCACTAACAAAAATAAAATGCATCTGCTGTACATTCGATCATACGAAAAGAGAAGTTTTTTTGAACTTATGTATGATAATTCTAATCTGCATTTATCAAGGAAATACAAACGTATGAAAGAATCTTACGAATATGTCGTTCGACAGAATTGGAAACACAGGGAACGCAATAACCTCGGTCAATTTGCAGGAAAGAGGGTATAAACATTTCATCGAGCACTCGTTATTATGGTCTAGGATTCTTTGATTTCGGTGACCCGCTCGGAACAGACTTTGCAGGTCAGGTAGAAATTGATCGCTTTGTCTTTATCGACAAGCAGCTATATGGCTTGATGAGTGTGTTTGGTAATGGCGTGCTGAGTGGTTGGACTGTAGAAGTAGATGAATTATTCACGGTCAACATCAGTCCCGGCGTTGGAAACATTAACTTCGTGGCCGCAAGGACGGAGTTTCCTGCCACGATCACCGAGTTGGTTCCCAACTCGATCAGCTATATCTATGCCAAAAAGGTGGAACGCACCCGGTTTGCAGAAGATGTTGATTTCATTGTATGGCCTACGTCAGATTTAGGTGATCCTAATTTCTTATTATTAGCCGAAGTTGTTGTAGGCTCAACAGCCATTGAGAGCATTAACAATGACATACGACAAAACATAGGTTTCATCGAGCTAATCAAAGCAGCAATCAAACTACACAAACACAGAGGCGGTTCACTGAATCCGTCCAAAATAGATTTGTCATCTGAGGTGAAGGGGCAATTGCCCTCATTCCGAATAGCTGACTTTGATGCAGAGAAGGTCACCAGCGGCACGTTTGATCTTTCTAGGATGCCACTCATAGACCACCAAAATCTAGAGAATGTCGGCCTACTAACTCACCCACAACTTGACAGCTTCGTGAAAACACTGGAATCCAGCAACAAAGAGATTTTCGGAGAGATCAGTACATCGAACCTGTTGCAGTTGATTCTAGCAATGAAACTTTTATACGATGATAGCCAATCTGCTTTCCATATTAGTGACAGATGGGTAGATCAATACTTCATCAACGAGTTTGCAGTTATTCCTGGTATTACACCAGATACTTATATCGACTTCGATAATACTACTGCCGATGTTGATTTGGAACAGCATGTTATCAGCGGAGTTCCACCTACAACTGGCACATCATTTTATGTCACGTATGATACCAATCTTGCTTGGAATTCAGCCTACTCGCTTAACAACCTAGTTATTGCTAATGATACAGTAACTTTGGCATTCAACGAAGATGACGAATCTAACATTATAACTATTGAAGGTTTTGAATCGGCCACAGCACCTGGAGAAGATTTAAGTGGTGGTGACCAAACCCTCTTCAAAAAAGAAACCGTCATCATCTCCGACAATGCTATGATAGAAGCACATGATAGTGCGACTAACGTGGTGGAAGGATTCTACTCAGGTAAATTTACTTATCAGCAGGCATTCAGGGTACAGTATGTCAAAGAATTTTCCACTACCCAAGACTGGTCTACATATGACTCATTCGTACTATATATCAAAAGCCTTGATGTTGTCCACGGACCAGTCAAGATGTACTTTGAGGGTAATAGCAGTGATGACCGTAGCATAGATTACACCCTGCTGACGGAAAGCTCGGCATCAAGTCCACAGATTACAACCAACCCGGATTCATCTGCAAATGACTTTGAAGCTAGGGTGGTTGATCTATCTACAATACCTTTCCGTGACAACATAAAGAAGATCGTCATCTATACCGACGATATCGAGAATTCCTTCAGCTTCTTTGTAGACTATATAAACATTCAGAGGGCAATCTTGCTACCTGAGAGCGGCACCATGAAATTGCGTTACGCAAGTGGTGCCAAAGTTATATTCTCGAACATTCAGTGGGATACAATCGAACCATCTGGCACAGAGATCACTGTACGAGCACGAGCAGCAGATGGCACTACACTACTTAATAGAGCAGAATATACTCCGTTTTTGAGTAGTGGTGATTTAATAAATCTAGAAGGCACGGACATCGAAATCGAAGTTGAGTTTTTCCCAGATACAGACAGAATCAGTTCCCCTGTTATGCAGTTGTTGCGCATACTGGTGGTGACCGAGGCCGAGATTGATGGTTTCCGAATCGATACAGATGAGGAGTTTAACAGAGGTGAAAAACAAAATATAGAGGTGGACAGCAATATCACGCTTGATACACCTATATATGTGGATAGCTACTATTTCGCTTTAGCTAACACTGTTAATCAAGTCCACGAAAATACCACTAATTTTGATACGTCGTTTACCGAGTCAGATAACGTAGCATTATTTGGAGCGAGTTCACCTATTGCACCTAATACTATTTTTGCTGCTGTCGAAGATAATACCGGTGATTCCGCATCGGCGCGATTTTTCGAGCCACGATCAGCACGAAGAGAAAGTGGTCGGGTGTTTGTAGTGGCCGATACATACAATGACCGTATTCTAGAGTATAGTGAAGACGGAACCTTACTGGCAGGGTTTGGGTCAATCAACTACGAGCATTCAAATAAGGTATTCCCTATCTCTGCAAGTTACGATGTTAGAACTGGAATTTTGTATGTCGTTTGGAGTAAGAAAATATCATTCAAAACGGTTGACGTAAGCCAAATTACCTTACAAACAGCCACAAGTCAGATACAGTTGATAAAGAACTTTGATAAGATTCTAGGTCTGACGACGGATGAATTAGATCAGGTAAATGCTGAGGGGCAAATTATGCCCATCTATCTGTCTACGCAAAATGCAGGCTTGGCTCAACAACTACCTACAAATAACGCTGCTTTTATGCTTGCGAGTGACAATGTTCTATCATCAGGTATTCAAAATGATTCCGTCTTCTACTCGAAAATAGCAACTGCCATCGGAATACCGATGTTTGTAGGCAACTTCGCTTACATTGATGGTATATTCTCTCCTACTTGGGTAGAGAAGACAGACACAAATACTTATATAATCTGTAACGGAAAGATTGCGGTCAAAGAATGGGAGTTCCCTAGTGAGGCATTCCCTGGTAGTACAGAGAGCATAAACCTTAGTACTAACGTATCTAGTATTATCGAGGTGAATGAAAATAACCAGATCGTATACGGGTTAGATAGCGTGATGGAGTTTTCACCATTCATACCTGGACGTGCCCAAAAGATGGATGAACATACATTACTAATTGGTGGACTAAAGCCAGGAGGTAGTATTGGCAATCCTACAGGAGATTTTGATTTTCGCAGCGTTGGAGGGCCATCTGAAACTCGTAAAGCACAACGAGATGTTCTGAATGAAATGTTTTTCACTCGGGCCGGGACTCCTTACGTTGGTGCAGTAATTGTATATGATACAAGATCAGGGGCAACCTCTTTTGAATACAGAAGTGCTGAAGGTGTGGTGGTCACTGATGTTGATATAGACCCAATGTCAGGGTCGTATGTGGTAGCAGAAAGCAGCTTCACAAAATCAGGCCGAGTTATTAAGCTTGACGCTTCTGGGAACATTACTTTCAGTTTTGGGGAGGGTTTATATAGTCTGATTAACGACATAAATGTTCAAATTGATGGGTCAGTTGTTGTCTCAACATAATGTGCATCGTAGTCATCAGGAAGTGTATAATATGAAATAATTTGAGGATAAATCATGCAACTGAACTACAGTTTATATCTTAATTATTCTGGATATAGTATAAGTGCTCAAGATTACATTCTTTCCATCCTAAAAACAGACCCAGGTTTTCCGGTACGGGTACACTTCCTGAATAAACCGGATGGCCTGTGCGTAAGTAAAAACAGGCTTCAGTTATTTATGGGATTACAAAAGAAAAAGAATGTTCCAGAGCAGACCAATCTGTTCCATAGTATACCGAAGTTATTCCAGCGGCCTCTGAAATCGAAGAAGCACATTGGACTTGCTGTTTTTGAAACCATCACGCTACCTCCCGAATGGGCCAACTATATGAACAGTATGGATGGCATATTCGCTGCATCTGAATTCAACAAAAATATCTTCGAGAAGGGCGGTGTAAACCGACCCATCACAGTGATTCCTCACTGTTTTGATACAGAGTTGTTTAACTCTGCTGTAAAGCCTGATGGGAGATATGCAAAGACAACGTTCTTTAGTATGGGGACATGGAAGAAACGCAAAAACTGGGAGACTTTAATCAAAGCGTTTTATGATGCTTTTGAAAACAAGGATAAGGTTTGTCTGCTAATCAAGACGGACAAGCCTAGGGAATTAAAGTCGCTAGTATCTAGAGTAAAGCGTACTTGCGAATGGAGAACAAAACATACTGCTCCTATTTACGCTGAGGAAACTCATTGTGAATTTGAGGATATACCTAAGTTGATGAAAAAGGGAGACATATTCATTAGCACTAGTTTGGGAGAAGGTTTCGGGCTGCCAGGGTTGCATGCGATGGCTCTGGGGATGCCTGTGATTACTGTCAGATTTGGTGGAGCATTAGAATATGCTAAACCTGAACTATGTACCTATATCGAGCCAAAGAGCTACAAAACTTATATGGATATGGACGGACTACCACAATTTAGAAAGAGCATTTGGCCTGTTGTAAAAATAGGTGACGTTCGTGATGCAATGCGCCGAGTCTGGGAAAATTACCCTGCTAATAAAGCCAAGGCTGCTTATCAGTACGTACACGATAACTTTTCTTACGAGGTAGTGGGTCCGAAACTCATCGAGGCTATACAATGATTGAATTCAAAGTCGATCCGCCAAGTGGGCACGCCGAGTCTTGCTTAGACATCCGATTTATGGTCAAAGTGGATAAAGCAGATCGAATGCAAATAGAAATATTTAATGAGACAATTAACACTCGACTAGAGTTATTATCTGTTTCAAAGGGGGTCATTTCTGAAGAAAGAACTGCCATAGTTAAGAGGGCTAACTTTGTCGAAGGATACGTCAACCTATTTAACAAAGATAAGATGAACTCTAGATTAACCAATTTGGTTAAAGTTGATCTCAAATGCGTCGTCCAAATTGAGTTGGATGGCAAAACGACCACAGAGGAAGCTGTGCTGCCTTTCTATAATGAAAGCCAGTCATTGGATTCCCATATTATCCCGTTCGATTTGATTCTCGATAACCACGAGATCGACATCAAAAATAACATACCGCTCAGTATGCAGATTGTGTGTGACGCTGAGGAAAAATATGAACTGGCAGTGAAATCAACGGCAGGGGAGATATGCACTTTTGAAGTTGTAACCAAGAAGGGAAGAAACCAAGTGATTCTGCCTTCTGAAATATTGTGGCATGAACTTGGAATACACAAGAATATTGGTGGCAAGTGTCAGTTATACTGGGTAAAGTTTGAAGGCATAGATCACATGAAGTACGTCAATAGAAAGTATGTACCGATTGCTGAATCTACTATCACATTTAACGATGTGTTGATGAGCCCGAGACCACAACAGCGACTAGGGCCAACAGGAAAAGATTTAACACCTGATTTTGTTTTGAGTCACAGGTATTTTGTGCCAACTTTTCAAGACTTCACATCTTTGGGAGAGATTGCCAATCAAAGCCGCACAGCCAGTGAAACGAATGTTAATCGTATCAGGTTTTTGCATGAAACCCAATCGCTCGAACGAAAAGAAGTAGAGAAAATCGAAGCAATGTCTTCTAGTGATTCGGAGCGTCTGGCAGAGAGGAAGAAGCAGATGGCAGCGATGCGATCAATACCACAACCTGATCCTCGACAGCGACTTCTGATTAACGCATATAAGAAGGCATATACTCGTAAGTTGGCTATGCCACGTACTGATAAAGCATACGTCAAGTACGCACCGACCAATCATCCAGTTAAAACTATGTCTGGGCCAAAATCTGGCGGATGTGGATGTTCTAGGACGAAGAATGCCTAAGCTGTCTAAAATAACAATTAACATGCTTCACACGATTGACCATGCAGCAAGAGCAAGCGGGTTTATTCCATACTTATATGGAGACTTGGCCCGCGCCATACAGTTGGATCAATATCCGGCAGATGGCAGGTTGGTCGAAGTAGTGTTATCATACGAACATAGTAACTCGGTAGATGATTTCTACCAATCTTTGTCCAAGAAAATAACCATTAATAGAGAGATAGAGCATTTTAACGACTTGTACTCGTTCGTTTCCTCCCCCTATGTGGTTGAATGTCAATTGCGTCAGAACTTTAACGTATTCGACAACGACATAGCGGTATTCAATGTTGATGCACTGTTTATAGAGATGGGGCATAATGCAGACCCGGCCCCAGAGACAAATGAGTTATTGTGTTTTAAGCAACCGGATGAATGGGACATTACTCATGTCATTGGATTTGCTGCTAAACTTGGCGAGTACCCAGATCGAATTATTAATCCAGATCAGCGAGCAGCACTAGACGAAGTACAACTATTGAAAATGCGTCATCCCTTTGGTGTGAATATCGCTGAAAAATTAATTGATTTGCTTCTCACTGCAAATCCTGGCAACGCATTTTTGTTTCTATCGTCCTTCACCGATGGAAAAGATTGGCTGGCAACGCAATTTATAGAGTTGGCATCTCGGTATTCCATTGCTCTTAACGAAGATTTTGATTTACGTGAGATAATCTCGTCCAAAAAAGCGGAATTGCTTAACGTATACAGTGAGTATTTCAAAGTCAAAAGAGAGGATTCTGAATGGAATAGACAGCACTCTATACTAACATATCTGAAGCTACTGTTTGATTCACCATCTTTAACTATAGAAACACCATATATTGACAGAGTTTCTGTGTTTGCTGCCCCAGAGACTTTCACGGTTCCAGTGGAGAATGCAACTGTAACAACGTTTGCTGATGATAGGTGGGCATGTTGTCAGGAAGGTAATATTTGTACAGAGGTTGATAAAGCAACTTGCACTACATTACGAGGTATATGGCATGAAGGTTTGTTATGTGACGCAGTTAATTGTAGTGTCGATATCCCAGGAGACTGTGAATATCCTCCTTGTCCACCATGCGATCCAGCGGCATGTGGTGATCCTGAAAATGGTGGCGAAGCCTGCTGTTGCTGTTCAAGTGTAGATATTGTTTCGGCAACAGCATTGCAATGCCACAAGCAGATCATCATATCCTGTAACCGAGATGGCACCGGGCCTGGTCCTGATGCCGATGGTATAGAACAAGTTTTTAATTCAAACTGTAGCCAATGTACCGAAGTTTGTGAGATGATAATCAACTCGTCTGGCCCAGACGGGTGTATTAACCCTCCTAACCCGGCATTACCCAAAGTTTGCTGTGGTGAGTTACCAACTCCTTGGTTTCTTGATCCTCCAACACCTTGCAGTTGTGATTGTGCTAGGTACGACGGTGACGGAGTTTGCTCATTACATTGCATGTCTTGCAGTGGAAAGCATGCATACTGTAGATCAATAGTTACACCGGGTGGACAAGATAACGATTGCGCTTATGATTTTACTATAGAGCCTGGGCCAGAATGCTGCGGATCACCAGCGGGATTTGATGTGATCTTTGTTATTGATGACACGGGCAGTATGGGTAGTGAAATCAAAGATGTTAAAAACGGCATTATTGGTTTTGTCCAAAACGGAATTAACCGAGGAATTCTTTCCCGTCTTGCCTTGGTAACTTTCAAAGATGATGTGTGGGTCTATGGGTTTAACGATGATGGAACTTACAATACTAATAGCCAGGTAGGGCGTGGTGGAGATGAAAAGCCACGGCCTGGACCAGTAGATTTCACAACCGATGCTACTGAGTTTGAAGCACTTGTAGGTTCTTTAACTGCGAGTGGTGGTGGTGACGGCCCTGAAAATATATATGACGGCTCTATGCAGGGTTTGCATTATAACATGCCAGGAGCATTTGGCAACATAATGATTACCGTGTGTGATAACTCGGCTCGCAGTGATACAACTCGTGAGCAACTCATCGACTTTGCGAATTCCGAAAATTATAAGATTTTCTTCGTGGGTCCAGCAACTGGTGCCGAGCAAATAGCCATACAGACTGGTGGTTTATATTATGACCTGACTGATGCTGATTGGGATCAAATATTCCTCGATGCCTCATCTGCTGCGGGTATCTTCCCATCATCTTGTGCTTGCGTAGATTTTACTCCATTACCGATTATTCGAGCGGTTGGCGACCCATCAGACCCAGACAACTACTTCCCTCAATGTGCCTGTGATGATGTTAGTCAGTGCCTTCCCAATACTCCTGGTGAACTTCCATCAGAATGTTATGAATTTCCGATTCCTAAATGCGTTTCACCTGATACAGCAGAAGATTGCGATGGAATATGTGACATACCATTTGGAGTCAACGTATGTGGCACAACAATTACTATTACTCCGACCGAAACCAACATGACATGTTGTGGAACTTTGGATGGGTTCGGATGTACTTGCCCTGGTGGTGGAGGAGAATGCCCAGATTATCAGTGCTGTGGAGCAGAATGTGATGAGTTATGTGATTGGCTTGCAATACCATTCCCAACTCCAATTCACAGTAGTGTCGGCGAGGCACAGCAGTTTGTCTGGAACAACTGCCTTGCTAAAGCAACAGGGTCGTGTGGGGACGACTGCCTGTTATTCCCTACAGGTGAATGCGAAGATGATGGGGTTACTCCTATTGAATATTTCAAGGAAAAGTCGGGGCTGTTTGATGAAGTAGCGACTATATATGCTAATTGTGGTGGCGAAGGTGGAGCTTGCTGCATAGGAATAAACTGCACCACGGTATCTAGTGAATCGGAATGTGACGGAGTATGGATGGGCTATGGTACGCCATGTACTCCCAATCCTTGTGGTGGCCCAGGTGCAGTTGAGTTTGACTGCATCACATCCGAATGCAATTATGATGATCAATGTATTGTCGGTGAACCTGTTGTCGGTGTTAATAGGGTACAAGACCAATGTGATGAAATATACAAAGGGTGTAGTAGTGTAGGAAAACCATCCATAGCCATTCTCAATAATGGTGTGGGACTGATTGCATATGAAACGATGGTAGATAATATTTCGACCATAAAATTACAACAGTTCCACACAAGCGTAGATTTCAAGTTATTAGCAAATAGAACTTTTGGATATGGTAGACTACAAAATAGCCTGAGATGGGAAGATGCTCCCGGTCTAACTCAGGTGTCAATAGCAACCATGTGGAGTTACGATGAGTTGCCCGTTGACATTATTCAGGGTACTGATGACCCAGCAGATTCAGATACCTGGAAAGATGTCATCGTTTTTGCTTCTGGCCCATTGGCTGGAGCATGCTTCCCAGTATACCACTTAGACCCTGCGGGTGTTGACGATGAAAAAGTAGCATGGTATGTGAAGTTTTTAGTACAAGGTGATACTGAGTTAACTTCACCATTCTTTAGCTCAGATGACTACTATCAGTCTAGATGGTATATATATGACTACCAAACTGCCCTCAGAGATGCAGGTGGGGGCATCAACACTGATTACAAGAACTTGGTGGGTGGTGCAGGTGCAAGTGCTCAAGACTATCCATTCCCTGAATATCTATTCGGAAGTTCAAAAGATGTGGATAATATTCTTCTTGGTGACCGAATCACAGATCACATTTACAACGGTGAACGAGTCCCGATTGCTAATCCCAAGATAGACATAAGCAAAAACTATGCCCGTCCATACGAGAATTCACAATATGCTTATCTGACTTATCAGGCGCTAGAAGATGGAAAATGGAATGTATATCTGAAGCAAATAAGACTGTCAGAATATAGTAGAGATAAGCTTATTGATGCTGCTACTGGAAGTGACAATATAATACCAATAGCCAACCCGGTAGATGATCTAGTAGAGCCAGGACTTGGTTTGGCTGGAGTGGTATATCGCATTACTTGTGTCAGTGACAACTGTAGGGATATCGGTGGAAACGAGTTCTTGATGCAACGTACTGTAGTTATGGAGGTCTTACTACCTGATGGTCGTGAAGTTCTAAATCCCGACCCCGATGGCGGTAATCATGGCTCTCTATGTCCAGGCGTAAAAGCAGAAAGCTTCCCAGATGGCAAGGTGTTTGTGAAGTTTGTACAGTCTGCTGTAGGGGATAGATGTCCCGATCAGTTCCAGTTTGATGACATATTCCCAAATTGGGCTACAGGACAGGAATATTTCGTACCTCTCACTGCTGTTTCCGGTCAACAACTTTTTGATTACTTGCAGCGAGAGAGTGATGATGGAATATCGGTAGGACAATTTGATCCTCCGATTGAGCAAGGCAGTACAATGATCAGTTCTAGCAGTGTTGGAGCGGATTGGTATGACGATTTTCACACAGATACTAACAACTGGTCCGTCATAGAGTCTGAACCTTTTGACGTCCTGTCACAATTTAAGGGACTGGATATCAGTGGGCCTATACTAATTTCTACAAATGAAACAGGCCACTGTACTAACCCAAGAATCCAAGTAGATTACAATAATCACGTATTCATCGTATATGAGCACACTGATACCGGGATACAGAATATACGATTGGTTGGGACTAAAGAGGTTGAGGATGAGTTGCCTACGGGTGTAAGTCAGGTATTTAACCCAGATGACTCTCTGAATTACTTCTTTGACAAGGATGATTTCGTATACTCCGTTGATATAACATCGTCTGGTGAAGGCTCAAACCAGTTACCTGACCTGTACATCGACTTGAATAATGTACTACACTTGGCTTGGCAGTCCAACAGAGACAAGGTGTGGGAGATTTACTACGCGAACTCTACCAATAACTTTGCGTACAAGCGAATCACTAAGCACGAGGGCAGATCACTTAAACCATCAATTACTTCCAACCCGTCTGGAAATCTGTTCATTACTTGGCACGACAATAGATATGGCAACTACGAGATTATGATGGCGTATCACCCAGGAGTCAGGGTAATTCCGCTTTACCAGCAAGACCCATATCTGGCTTCTTTGCGTAACTTTCATGACGGATGGTCGCATACAACAGATGTTCTACCACTGAACGTAGTGAACGATAGTGATGGGCCGATATGCTACTCAAAATTTGATGTAAACTTCTATGAGGATAGAAATCTAGAACATCTGGCATTCACGGTATCCTCAAGTGATTATCCGTTTGCCTTTACTTTACCAGGGTCCGAGTCAGATGTAACCACAGCTGATCTGAGTGATATTGATACACAGTGGGTAACGACATACGACTATACATATTCTGGTCCGACTATAATAACTCAGAATTTTGTTGCAGTTAGCAACGAGATTGATACTTTCCTTGAGGACTCTACAATCAAGACCATATTGATACCAGAGTTAAATACTACAGGTGGTTGCTCGTTTGGTACTATTGAATTAAGAGCCAGTAATTTAACGGATGACCCTGATGCAGATACTCAGTGGAGTGCTGAATATTCACTATCTGGTCGTGAAGGAGAATTGATCGATCTAGAAACGCTCGGTGTTACGGAGACTGTTGCAGGTCGATACAAACAAATACGTTTGAAATGGGATTGTGATGTGTTTACAGACACATTCTCTGTAATTGATGGAGAAAGTGATGCTCACGTAGAAAGCGAATTAACATGGACCAACGATGCTGCTGAAGTGCGTCTTGGCCATGATTCTACAGCATCGTCTGCCACTTGGGGAGAGATAACCACAAGTACTAATACTACTACTGCGAAGTCATCTGATCTGATAGACATTAGCGGCACGATGTATATGTCTTGGGCTGCCGGTGGAAATAGTATTAAATTCGCCGAGTTTGATCCTTCTACGTCTTCATTCATTAACGAAGAGGTAGTCTTAGCAAGCACCCCGAATATATCCATTATTGAGATATCGATTGAGAACATATTTGGTATACCAGCCATAGCATATATTATCTATAGTACTACAAGCGGCACTTACGACGTAGCATATGCCACAAGGTTTGGTGGATCATGGAACAGCTATACTGTGGTCACAGGTTTGCCGACGTTTGTATGGAGTCAAGTTTCACTATTTGACAACAACGACCAACCAGGAATTATTGTACACTTTGATGGTGGTGGAGCTTCCTCCATCAACTTTTATGCAAGTACAAGCCAAGGTCAATCATGGCAACCTGCTGAGTCAGTAGCAACTAACGTGGACGATACTGGGGAAATATCCGCGGTAATGATTTCTGGCGTGCCCGCTGTTACATATTTGGATACCACCACTGGTAACAGGGTATACAACACCAGAGCCGGTTCGTGGGGAGTCCCGGTTACGATGTCGGTAACAACTCCCATATCAGCAACAAGATGTACAATAATGCAGTACAATACACATCCGTTATTCTTCTTCGGAGATAGCTCAGGGATCGGCATGCGATGGTCCAGATACGATGGAGTGACTTGGACTGGTGACCAGATTATTGACGGTGCAGCAGAAATTGGGCATTACAAGCCAATGCTGGTTAACAGCATTCCAACTATCGCATACTATGAGGCATCAGGATCGGCCGAGTTTGACCTTAAGTATGCAGAGTTGACCAGTTTGCCTCTCAATACGTGGGACATCAACGTTATTGACGCAAGCATTGTCGCTGATACATCTGCCCCGAATCACTGGGTTCCTAGCACCACTTGGACAGGTGAACCTCCGGGCGGAGAGACGGTAGCAGAACATGCAGCCATCATGCCGCTTGTTGATACCAGCAACATTGTATACATCGAAGAATTTGATGTGGCAGGCTTAGAGAAGTTTGATGCATACTTCCGGTTTGATAACTTTGACGTACCTGTAGATACCACGATCATTAGCTCTCATATGGAGATGAAGGCTAGAGTGGCAAGCGGTGCTGCCAAGTCAGTCATTCGTTTGTTAGATGAGGTGGATACGAGAGAATTTGAAGATAACACCACTGTGCAAATACCAATAGCCGCAGCAGCAGACGATGCAGAATTAGAGATACCCGACCTATGGAGCATAGGGAGTAATACCATTAAGTTTGGTAGCGATGGCGGATCGGACTACTACGCATACTTGAGATTCCTACTAAATATACCTGTGAATTCTCGGGTCATTGAGTCCTACGTGGAGTTCACACCTGCGGCAACTGATACTGGTGACGCCCATGCAACAATAGCACTCGTAGACGGAAGTTCGGAATTCGCAGATACGCATATTTATTCTGTTGCTATAGATAGTCAAAGCGGTGACGCTGATTATCGTATCAGTGATGAGCGATGGGAAAATAGCGCCGATACTATACGATTTGGCGAATCAGCAGGTGAGACATATGAGGCATACCTACGTTTCTACATAACCGGAATCCCGACTTATGCGTTGATCTCGTCTGCTTCCATCACGTTACAATCGGAATCCACTGTTGTTGGAGATTCTGATGTCGCAATCAAGCTTTTGGATTATGGCAACATAGAGTCGTTCCCAGATACGACTGTGTTACAGTTCCAGATAGCAGCGGGTGCTGATGATGCTGATTTTAATACAGAGATTGAGGAATGGCGTAACGACCTAAGTTCTGTGCGATTCGGCGTGGATATCGACGACTATAACGCTTACATGCGTTTCAATGTTGATATCGATCCAGATTTGAAGTATATTGCAGCACGACTACGAATTACACCTGCTGCTGATAGTTCGGGTACATCCTCAACGATGATCAAGTTATTGAACCGCAATGATGATTGGCCAAGTGCCGACCATACCGAATTCCCAACAATGCTGACTACTGATATATATGCTTCATCCAGTGATGATGATGCTATGGCAGAGGTTATCGATAACCTACCGAAGCGATGGGAAAATAGTGAGGGATATATTTGGTGGGGAACTGAGCACGCATCGGATGGAGACCACGTTTGGGATGGTTATGTCCGGTTTGACACCTTTACGGCTGGCATTGCAGATCAAGGTCTAGGTAGGCCAAAGATCAATCGTGCTCATATAGAGATGCAATCTGAAGGACCAACTTCTACCAGTACCACCATTATCCACGGCATTAACCGCAATGTAGAAAGAAGTGGTGGAGACGGATTCCCGCATTACACAAGCATAACTGCCGAAATACCTAGCGCTGCAAGTGACGCATTTTTAGCTGATGATGCGGATTGGACTATCAACGAAGGAACGGTACAGTTTGGTAATGATGGTTCTAACACATATGACGCTATACTCAGGTTTATCCCAGAAGACAAAGATTCTTCTGTACGCCTAGAAAGATACGACTACATATCAGAATCGTATCTCAGCGTTATTGCTGTAAATAATACTTCAATTGGAGCAAATGCCCAAATCCAGTTGATTAATGATTGTTCAGTGGATGAGTTTGTAGAGTCTGATAGCGGAACGTTCATGATGGACAACGAAACATATGTTTCGGATGGATTGAGTCCTGATGCCTACGTGCAAAATGATACGACGTGGTTTAACAAAGCAAACTTTGTTAGATTTGGTACGGATGGTGCAGATTACTATGATGGATACTTGAGGATCAGAGTTTACGGCATACCGGAAGGTTCGACTATCGTATCAGCCACATTATTCTCATACCCTTACGCTGCGGAATTGAATGCATCTGATATAGCAATCACTTTAATAGATGAAAATTCAGCCGCAGCATTTAAGGGTGCCGAGTCCAAGTCTACTTCTGCGAATACTACGGGAGATTTAGGTATAGCGGATATTGCGTATACCTATCAGGCTCAGTCAACATTAGACCCCAGCCTGGATTATGACGAGCCAGACGAAGAGGTTCTGGCTTCTGGATTCGCCATATATGGTGACTATAATGTTTGGACTGAATACGTTGTAGGTGATGGTTCAGCAGGGGGGGAAGACCCCGTATATCCATTCGAGACTCCAACTACCTACACTGATACAAGATCATATGGTGCCGTCAGTGGTGGAACCGTACACCGCATCGGAGATTTAACTTGGACTACGGAAGGTCTGTACGTTGCGTGGGTAGATAACGACACCACCCCAGATGCTCCCAATTACAAGTTGATGGTTAGTAAGCTGGTTAAGAATGGAAGTGATTGGGAGTGGAAAGATTCTACAGAGGTTGATAGTGATGTATATGGCGATGTCACAATGCTCACTGTCGATAACGACCCATGCATAAGTTATCTACGTGACAACTCGGGGACCATGCAGTTATGCTTCGCACGCAAGTTTGGCGCTGGTGGAAGTTGGCCCACACACTCCACGGTTACAGTGGTTGCTGGTGCTTCTGGTTCCACAATCGGGTCACCACACTGCATAGAGGACGATTCGTTACAGCCTAAGATTGCATATGTTATTGGGACTACCGGTGTGGATTCCACCAACAGCATCTTCGTAGCTTCATCGACGGATGGCGGAGCCACTTTCGTCAATATTAATACCGGGATAACAACTTATGGTGGTACCCAGGATGTCAAGCTCGACTGCTTGAGAATTACCCCAGTGAACAGTGAAATCCATATGGCTTATTCGAGGTACAATACAACATCAACTGAGATTGAGGTCTACTTCGCATACTACGATGGTTCTTGGAATGATGTTGGTCGAGTGTACGATGGTGCTACTGCAAACTTACAAAACAAGGTTGGTAATGGTTTTGATTTAATCAGTTACGACGATTTACAGACAAGTACAACACCTGTGCCCGTTTTATTTATGCATTATTCTGTTGCAATTAATGATCGAATACTTTGGGCCAGATCAACTGATCGTGGAACTACTTGGTCTGGTGAAAGAGTTGTAACCGGAGTCACACTTGACCCTATTAATATCAGGGCAGTTGTTACTTATGAGCAAGATGCTGTATGGACAAACGTTGTTTTTGAGGAAAACACAAGTACATGGGATGTGCAAGTACGTCGCCAATCAGACAGTCTGAATAATCTGCCCGCATCAGGGACATGGGTAGAAGAAACCGCTTTGAGCAATATCGGCACCGATGAAGCCGAGACTATCGCTATTGCTAACGTTAGGGATAAGCCTGCAATATTGTTCTTGCAGCCTGAATCATCTCCTACGTATGGCTGGGATAGTGCTCCTGTGGTTTACTGGGAGCAAGACTTCATTTATAGTGCTCTTGCGCGACATTACATTGAAGGCAGAAACTCAGCTAACGACTATGAAGCACCTTACTCTGATGCTATTATAACAGAAGCTAAGTTTACGGTCACACCACAGCTACAGGATGGAGCAGACAATGACAACGATGCCAATATTAAGATGTTTAATATATCGTCAATATCCTCTGCATGGTCTCAGTATGAGATGTTTGCCTGGTCTCTACCAGCATTATTTGAAACACCCATAACCGAGTTTACTCCTGACCCCGGTGACTGGACAGCAGTTACAGTAGATATAACTGGTGCAGAGGAAACGGTACAAAATTATATTAACAACAGATCAGGAATGAGCAGTAGATACATTGGGTTCAAATGGGAGACTGCTGATCTAGACGATTTGAGAAGTGCATTTAATGCTCCTGATTTCTACTATGCATACACGTATCCGCAGCGGGATTTGGATTTATCAGCGCCAGAGGTTATATGGTCCATCCAGGCTGGCGAATGGACCGGCTCCAATCCTATTGGAGTTGATATAACTGATCTAGTAGACTACTGGGTTAACAACAAGGTTTCTAGCGGGTATATGGGCATCATACTTCGAGATGCAAATTCAAGTGTTGACTCACTGAAAGAGCTAGTATCAGTTGAAGGGAATAGTACCAAGCGAGCATACATTGACGTGGTATGGAATGAACTACCTAATATTGATTATAGATCAACAACCGTTAATTGGAGCCCGAATATCTGGACCGATTCAGATATAGTAACATCGCCTGATATACGACTGTTGATACAGGATTATGTTGACCGATGTGACCCAGGGGTATCGAGCGCAGCAATGGGATTCGGAATACAGCACGTTTCTGGATCGGTGCTGAAGACGTTTGCTGCTTACGAAGGTTCGGGATATGGTGAGCCGTCGCAATTGTATATCGAGTATTCACCGTACATTAACGTAACTCCATACTTGCCGGATAAGCAAGTCAGTTGGTCTACTGGAACTTGGGCTGATTTGGAGACTGTGACCACTCCTGATCTGCGGGGTATTGTGAAGCCGTGGTTTGATAGCTACTTTTCATTCTACGGGACTAAGTATATTGGATTCAGGATATCGACTGCGACTGATATTCTTAAATCAGTCAAGTCGTCCGAGGGCGGAACTGACATCAAGCTACATATCGAGTACTCACCGGAAGGTACTAGGACGACGGATGGCAGTGGCATAAGCTGGGTTGATGCAACTGATTGGGATACTGTTGGCAGTGGTGACGCAGTGGAAGTCACTTCACCTGACTTGTTAACTCTAATTGATACGGTATTCACATCAGATTCCTGGCGATATCACTGGGACCAGTATGGATACGGAACGTCTGGCATAGGGTATTATCTGGACGAAGAGCATACTACAGTAAACCCAGATTTTACTGGGCAATATATTGGTTTTGTTATAGAAGAAGTCAGCAGCAGTGTTTTGAGGGAGTTTATCTCGAAAGACACACCTTTTGCTGCTGCCATATTAGAGATAGACAAAACTGAGGATGGACCGCGTAACCGATATATGATTGACTCTGCCACAGAGCATCCTGGTATACCGTGGACGGCCTCATCATGGGATGGTATTGAGAAAACAGCAGACATCACAGCCTTAGTAACCGAGTATATAGATTTACCGAGCTACTCGATGTCTGGATCATATATGGGACTGGTGATCGAAAATCATACAGTCGGTAATCCATTGAAGTCATTCTTCGCTTACGACGCAGCGGGATATAGTGGAGCACAACTGGATATCGCATGGACGACTGGGGGAGCACTACCGCCTAGTGGGTCGAGTGTTGACTGGTCTAATATTCAGGATTGGTCTGCATCTGTAGATCAGCAATCTGTTGACATTTCAACTATTGTGGAAGAATTCTTGGCATCCAGTGGATACTCTGGCTCTGGTTATATAGGGTTAGCAATTGAAGACAATAGTAGTAGTGATGTCAGAGAGTTTTATGCATATGAGTCTGGCTCTGATCCCGCTCAGTTGATTATTCATTATACTGGGCCAACCCGAAGCACTGTGAGTGGAATAGCTTGGGATAATACGTCAACTCCTGCTCTTGATGCATGGGTGATAGATGAAGAAGTATCCACTCCAGAGTTGGCTACACTGGTGCAGTCATATGTGAATATGGATGGCTATAATTCCACAGCATCATATGCTATTGGATTCGTGATCGAGGATAATGCAAGCACAAATCTAAAGAGGATAGTATCATACGAAACTGCCGCAGGATTAGATGCAGCTGAATTGCTTGTATCTTGGCGTAACAACTTCGATTTCACAATAGAACTAAACTCCTTAGCAACAGCGAGACTATGTTTGGGTTCGGGCGAGTCATCTACGGGGTCATTGGATTTGACTCCTAATATCCGGCTAGATTCTCAAGGCAATAAGACTGTGGAAAGCCCACTACCTATTGATTATCATCCTAACTGGACTTACTTTACTGCAATTGAAGCAACCACAGACAACAACGATAAGGTAATAATGGACCAAAAGAAGAGCATCTCTTGTGAATCTTGTAGTGCTCATTCGGTCGAAACCAGTTGGGACTTCGAGACATGTTCACTAACGGTAGAGATAAGTAATACTAACGTACTACCAATGAACGTAAATATTGCTGTACTCCTATATGCTGATGAAGAACGAAATAGTCTGGCGGGCCAGTTGTCTACTTTTGCATGGGGTGATATAGACAGATTCACTATGGACGATTTACAACCAGCCAGTGATTTTCAGGAGAATGGAGAGTTTGTTATTGCGCCTGGAGGTGTACTCCGAATGCTGGCATGGCCCACGTTAGGCCCTAACAGTGGACTTGTATGCGGACTTAAATACTTCTACGAAATCAACATTAACAGTGATGGCGGAACGGTGCCTGATACGACCAATTCCACAGGTGAGTGGGTTTGTTCTTGTGGGTCCGAAAGGTGGTCGGGCAGGTTTGAAGAGCAGCAACAAGACTTAACAACGATGACACGTTGGAGAAGTAGTGGTGAGGGATTAGCTGATATTCGGTTGACTGAAACTAAGTCCGACAACTTCAGCCCTCATATCCAGATACGTCCTGATTTTGCTGGATTAGTAATGTATGAAAGCAACCGTGACGACAGTTGGAATTTATATGTATCTTCCTTTGCCTATCAACCATCGCATAAGATGTATGCTTCTTCTGCTGAGTCTATAATCTCTCCGTGGTCAGAGCCAATTCACAAATCTGATATTACTGTGAAGAACTCAGATGGTGATCACATCGCAGGTTTGGGAGGAGAATTTAAGTTTGACCAGTACGGTAACCTATTTATGGTAGCATCAATGCCGTTTAATACATTCTTAATGGATGGATCGCAGGAAGATTGTAACAGATTCTCGCCAGATACGATGCAGTATATACTTGTCCATCGGTGTGGGCTGGACGACTTCAGTTTTGAAGAAGTGAAGCAGGATGACGTAGAGCGAGTTTGCGAGCAAGAGGACATTACCAAGGAAATTTACTCGATCAGTAGTCCAACATTCAATAAACTCATCCGAATGATACGAGTTCGAGAAGAGTTTGTGAAATACCACGTTAGCCGAGTGAAAAACTCATTACCAGTGGTGAATTAGTGTAGTATTGGATTTGATATTATCGGCACGCCTGAAAGTGTGGCGATTCGTATTCGTAATGGCAGTTCTGGAGATTGGAGCGATTGGCTTCCATTCGATCCTGATATTGGGTCGGAAGCAATCAAACTAGACCACGATTTGACCAGAGGCAGTGGTATAAAAACCGTGCAATTCCAGGTGGCTACACCAGCCGGTTTAGCTCCTACGGCGACGATGGAGGTCGTAGCAGACTTCAAACCGATTGTACACCAAGTAAACTTTTACAAACCTCTAGGGGATTGTTCCACAGGCACTCCTTGTCCACCTGATCCAATTGAAACATCTCATTTGGAAGAATCGGGTATTTGGGTCGAAGACAACAAGCTCAACGTTATGGATAACATACCGATTGCATCAGTTAGAGCACCAGAGACAGAAACCTCAGAAGATAACGTGAAAGAGTTGGTAGTTCGAGAATCGGATTACATATTCATCGAAATAATCCCTGAAGAAAGCTATTTCGACCAGTTTACACAAGAGGAGATTGAAGAAAAGAATATTACTCCAACCTTTGACTTCATCCATCAGGGTGGTCAAGATGGGTTTAACCTGCCAACGATATTCAATCTCGCTTCTCGATCCTTCCGAGGATGGATATCGATCAACAAGGAAGATGAAGGGGCTTTTAGGGACGGTCTGGCATACATCGTGGTTCACTTTAAGAACGACTGCTCTGATCCAACGTCGGTTTCTGCGGGATCGGTCACTGAGAAGTTAGCAGCCTACACGAAAGATGAGTTTAATGCGTTGGCTCCAGGTAATGCGACTTTTAATACTGAGCAAACCGATGTATGGGCTAGCGACCGTGACAATGCTGGCAAGATAGAAAGCAAGATAGTAATTAGACCTAGTGAAGACCCTTACTTTATATTTGGTGACCCTAACTACAGGTTACGAGAGAATGAATAAAGCGACCTTAATGAAAGTTGATGATTCATGGCAGATAAAGGTTAATCTGTCTATCAAGTCTGCAAGTGAGATTAGTTTCTATGACAATATGGAGCCTATAGAAATATTGTCTGCTAGTGACGGGTTTATACAGGATGATATTTTGATTATGTCCAAGGGCGTAAGGTATTTAGAGGTCGTTTTGGATCATGTTCATAATATCAGGAATATCGAGTGTATAATTAATGGACGACACAATGGAGAGCAAGAGGTTGTAATGCTGAGTGTCCCATCTGTGGATTCGATGTCACACACCGTGCCTGAAATAAAGACTGTAAAGAGTATTGAATCGCCTGATGGGGTTAAAATATTCTATAAACCTGAGTGGCGAGTAAATCTGTCAGTGGTGGGGGATTTGCGGGTTGCCGTAGTAGATAGTGGGGTAGATATTTTTGCAGCAGTTGGGGATGCATCCAAGATATCCAGTGCTTCTGATTTCGTTTTTCCTGTAAACAAATATTGCAATCACATAATTGTTCCAAAGGAAATCATTTGGATGATGTACAAAGAATATAATGGGCACAAGTTGGGGTGCTATGAATTAGTAAAACTGGCTCATCGCCCCAATATCCTGTATAAAGTGCCCATATCCAATAACCTGGATTTTGCTGATCTTCCACAGAAAATACCAGTACAACTGAGATTCTTCAGATGTCCAACAGGAACATCTTTTGATCCCTCTCATTGGTTTATTAACGAGAATTCTAATCTACCGGTATATACAAGATGAACGTTTGCTTAGGGCCATATCAAATTGAAACACCTCATTTTAAGAATGAGGATGGTAGCAATATGTTCATCAATCCATTTGAGACCCGGCAAGTTGCAGTCACCACCTCACTAGGTATCAATAAACCACCCACAACTGACGCAGAGCTTCTTTATGAGGAATTTGGCGAAAAGTCTGTGACCAGATGGTATGAATGTCCATCTCAAAAAGGTCGAGTATATACAATCATTCCTACTGCATGCGAAGTACTCATTACATCATTCGAGAATGGAATTGATGGTACGTCATTTGGCGTGAGTAAATTCTGCTTTGGTAAAGCCTATATCACTGACAAAGAGCCTCTAGATTCTGGTGATACTTGCACCACATCGTTTGAATTTGATGGACATCTCTTCAAAGTTGTGGGTACTTCAGCCCTAAACTCTGGTGAATACGATTGTGGTGAATGTGAGCCGGATATCTTCAGTGTTGAGAATTTTGATGCAGAGACGGGGACATTTGGATCAGAGGTTAAGGCATTTGCTTCTGTAGGTTCAGGAGCTTGTTGCTGTAGTCTGGGTTCTACAAAGATATGTATTTCACCATCATCTAGTGAGTTGTGCACATCATATTGCACAAGTACATATGGTTCGATAGGACAGTTCTTTGTAGGGCAATCTTGTCCTGATTCGTCCACTTGTCCGGGGGCATCCACTGGAGCTTGTTGTAGACAACTCGTGTCCGCTCCATACACATATGCATGTCAGGATGGTACAACTGCCGACTTATGTGTGCCAGGGATTTCAATGACAGCAACATTCTACTTGGGGTCAGACTGTTCCACTATACAAAGCGGTGGGCTATGCGGTGGGAGTGATGATACAAATCCTCCTACTCCTAATCCAATGACTTGGGATACAGAGCCTTTCGGCTTATCTACGGATTCCATATCGATGTCTGCTTCACTGGCGACAGACCCAGAAGGAGACTCTGTAACTTACTACTTCAAGAACGAAACAATATCTGATGGTTCGCATGATAGCAACTGGACAACAAACCAGTCCTGGTCTGACCAACTGCTTCCATCAGGAACATATATTTACAAAGTCAAAGCAAGAGATCAGCATAACAACGAAACGGGGTGGTCCGAGAGCCGATCATCTGCAACTATACCTATTGTAGATACGATTGCCCCAGAACCTAACCCATCAACTTGGCTACAATCTCCTTTGGCAATTGGCCCGAATGAAGTATATATGTCTGCTACTGTTGCAAGTGACACGTCGCCCGTGGAATATAACTTTGAAAATACATCCGGCGGCGGCTCTAACAGTGGGTGGCAGACATCTAATGAATATTTTGACACATCGGTTTCTGGTGGGTCGGTTTATGCTTATCACGTTAAAGCCAGGGATGCGTCGGGCAATGTTACAGTTGCTTCTTTAACTAAGCAGGTAACTACCCCGGATGAGCCGATTGTAGATACAGCCCCGCCGACTCCCAACCCTGCTCAATGGATGCTGGAACCAATTGCTACTTCTCCAACATCTATACGGATGCAGGCTAAAGTGGCATCGGACCCTAGCGGTGTGGAATACTATTTCGAGAGTGTCAGTGGAGGACATGATAGTGGTTGGCGCAGCAGCAGTGTCTATGAGGATACGAGATTAGAAACCGGTCAAACATACTCATACCGCGCAAAAACCAGAGATGGGGCATCACCTCCTAACGAGGGTGGATGGACTAATATTAAGGAGGCTATAGCAGAAGAAGTAGAGGACAACGATCCGCCATCTCCTGATCCTCCCGGCTGGTCCAGTATGCCATACGCAACAGGCAGGACTTCAATTCGGATGATCGCAGAGCAATGTTTTGACTCTAACGGTGTACAATACAGATTTGATTGTACAACAGATGGAACTAAAAGCAGTGGTTGGCAGACCAGTCGGTCTTTCTCTGCTTCAGGTTTGACTGCGGCTACAGAGTACACATTCAAAGTCCAAGCCAGAGACATGTCTGACAATTATAACGAGACCGGCTTCTCAGCCGAGTCCCGAGCTAGCACGTTTGGTGGTACCGGAACTACTGGGGGTGGCATTATTGGTGCCCCCTTACTTGAAGAATGTGAAAGTCAGGATGATCCGCAAATAGTAGTTCGTCCGTCAGGCGACTCAATAACAGCATACACATACAAAGATGAGGATGGTGCAAGTCGGGTCAGGCTATATCAAGGTCCGACTTCACAATCAAATTTGATAATCTACTATCGAGAGTTAAGTAGAGGCTGTCTGTTAAATCAAAATGAAGACGAGTTCGCCAGCGTGAATTTTGAAATCTATGATGATTTAGTCGTACCACCTTCAGTAATTAACGCAGGTGTTGGATTTTTGTCTGGGCCATTGTCGGGCATGGTATTTCATATTAATTCCATTGAGCGTGGTTTCCAACCTAATGGTAAACCGAAACAAACTCTGAATGTTTCAGCCGCGTCAAGTGAATTGAGTTTCGAGGACTCAAATAATGTTTGTGACGTAGAATGGTATCTGTTTGATGAACTTCTTACTCCATTCGCAGCTAACGAACCCACTGTTTTTTCTGCATCTGTGCCTACCGAGTTTAGACAGGCCGAGACCCCCGCAATCAGCCTGATGGAATTCCCTTGTACTGATCTGGGTGGTACAGAAGTAGATGAAGTTACCTATCATAGATTTGTAGGCAACCATATTGAGCCGGACATTGATAAAGTTCTTACAGAGATAAGAATGCAGTTCCAGGTTGATGAACCTGCATTAGCTTTTTGGTATGTTTGGGAGCATACCGGAAGTTCATACTATCATATGCCCGTTATGCAGAAGGTTACAAGTATAACTGACACCACAATGACCACCCATTCTTCGGGTGAGATTAAGCAGTCAATGACGGCGAACAAATTTTACATTATTGGTGTTGTGGTGAAACATCCTAAAGTGGTATTTCGCAGAGAGACTGCAACGACCTCATACCATTCGGGCACTATGCCTGGTTGGGTGCACAAGAGCCAGATCGCTTATGTTGCTATGCCGCCATTCTATTCTCCTAGCCCAAATGGTCAGTATTGGAATCCACTTGGAACAGACACAGCTAGATACTGGCAGCAACTATGTTGGGATGATACGTATATTGGCGTAGATGTCCCAGGCCCACCCGATGGATCGTTTGAAACTGGTACTTTTGTGTTGGGTGATGTCGAATCAGCATCAAAGGAAGATAATGATTTCTTCTTCTACGGTAATGATTATGCGGTCAGAGCGCAATATTATACTGGTGGATCAACCAGTGAGAGTAGATACGTCAAAAAATACGAACAATATATCAAAGCCAATGTTGGTCAAAAGTTATACTTTGCAATTTACTCTACGTCTCCCGAAGTGGCAACTGGCAATTACGTTGCTCCCATTTGGACAAAAACCGTCATAGCAGATTCGGATGAAGCCAAATGGTACTCATCAGGTGATATTAATTTAGAGATGGAGTTAAATGAAGACTACCTTTTAGGTGTTGCTGCAAGAGACCATGATACAGTGGGATGGAACCAGCAAGAGTTCTATTACACCGGAATGCCCAGCAGCCAGCAGCGCACATTCTTTGGATATAAGTACTACGATGTAAAAGCGAAGATGATTGCAATGCCTAACCTTATCTTCACAAAATCATTCGGAGATAATAAGCGAATTTTCTTACAAAAAGTGACCATAGGCAATGACGATAGCTCATCGTTGGAGACCCCCGTTTTTGGTGAAGATAGAGAGTGGATAGGAACTGGAAGCAAAGACTCTTATGATGGTGGGGCTGCAAGGCAAGGTCATGGCGAGATGTTCTATCATTCCAACTCGAATACGCGGTTCTTCCCTCCTGAGCCTGGTCTTATCAAAAACTTGAGGGCTTGGGTGAAAGTCCCTGCCGGTTATGTTAATCCAGAAATATTCTTCTACATAATGCGTAAGCGTTCAGGAAATGCCTTTAGAAATGTATGGGAATCAGGTCCACATACAATATCAATACCTTTAGGAGACGGATACGAAGGTTGGGTTTACGCCTCTGATACAGACATGGATTTCACAGTTGAGTGGGCAAGCGGAGTCTATTGGCTTGCAACTATTGCTTGGGGCAACATTCCTATAGAGATAGGAAAAACCAACTCTGATACTTTCTTGTACTCCCCTTATTGTCAATTGGGTCGTGGATATACCAGCTCAGCCGAGCCGCCATATGGAGCAGATATAGATACTTACTTCTCCTATAACACTCAGCATACTATGGTGGAGATAGAGTTTGCTAACTCAGATATACCCGCATCTAATGTTGCAGCCTGTTGCTTCCCGTCATCAGCTTGCCAGAATCTAACCCAAGCGCAGTGTGAGGGTGTTGGTGCAGTATGGCATGACGGAGAGGACTGTGGTTCTGGATTCTCCTGTGTTGTTGTTCCAACAGGCGCTTGTTGTCACGCTCCAACTCGTGGATCGGTTTATCAGAATCCTGTTTGTGAGGTTCTGAGTGAAGAGCAGTGTCACGCTGCGGGTGCATTTGGAATTGGACTAACTAACTCTACATATAAAGGAGATGGAACTACTTGCGGCCCATCAAGTTGTTTACTAGGTGCGTGCTGTCTTGACGCATCTACATGTTCTAATCTGTCTTATGCCGATTGTGAGAACCAGGAAGGTATTTGGAGGTGGCCTGGGAGTCAATGCGACCAACTCATTCTGTCTGATACAGAATGTGAATCCTATTTAACAGGGGCATGTTGCGTCCAAACATCTATTGAGCCTCACGGCTGTATAGATGTTGACCAAGCAACATGTGATTCATTCGGGACTTACAAAGTTAATTGGGCTGGTCTAGGAACTAGATGTTCACAAATAGATTGCGCTATTGCAGGATTGGGAGCCTGCTGCTATGGAAACGCACAATGCGAGTTATTGTCCGAAATTGATTGCACTACATTACACGAAGATGACGGAGTGTGGCAAGGGGAGTTCACCACTTGTACTGAAGGATTATGCCCTAACAGGGGAATTTGCTGCCTCATAGATAATTCCTGCATATTTACCACCCAATTAGATTGCGAGAATCAGGGCGGAGTTTATGTGCAGGATGGTGGTTCGTGTGTAGGATTCTCCTGTACAGAAGAAAGAGGAGCCTGCTGCTTCCCGAATGGATATTGTGAAGAAAACTTTACCCAGGATGATTGCGAGACCAACAGTGGAACTTATCTTGGTGACAACACTACATGCGAAGGCGCTGAGTGTGAAGTCAAAACAGATGTTGGAGCATGCTGCCTTATAGATGGTACTTGTTTTGTAGGAACCAGGACAGAATGCGAAGCCTCTCTCATAGAGAGTGAATATCAGGGAGATGGGACATTTTGCAGCGGGTCGTCTGCCGTCGAATGTCCAGTCATCAGCCTAACGAGCGAAGAAGCCTTGGTATTGCCAAATCACACTTACAAAGGCGATGTTGTACCTGCTTCTAAACCATCTGTAGCAGTGGCTAAAAATCATTTGATGATTGATGGATCACAGCATCAGTTTGTATCTTACCAAGCATTTGAAGATAACCAGTGGAATGTTTATTTGCGTCAAGTACGAACAGTACTAAACGATGCCGGGGCATCTGACCCGAATTACCAGTCACCATTCAATATACTAGAGAGACCGACATTCACTTTATCTGAACTTGAAGGTTCAGATTTTACACAAGTTAAGTATACCGTAGTGGACAATACGATTACTGAACCTCCATCGAACAGCCTATGTGCCATGTTTAAGGTGAGTTTACCAGACGGCAGAGCCATATTCAACTGTGATGATAGTGCGTCTGGTGAGTGGTCTACAACATGTACTTATGGTGGTTCAACATCGTTCCCGCAAACGGAGGTATTTGTAGAGGCTCTGTACGACATTAACACTTGTGGGTCTGGATTTAGCAAATGGTCAATAGGTTCGGTATTCCAAGGAACTTTCCCACCAACACCTGATGATTTAGGTGATGAGGGGGCCGGATGCGTGTCTATATCTTCCTTATATCCTGGTGTGGATGAGTGGTGTTATTTGGAGTCCAACTGCGTACAAACCAGCTTGATTGATGATCCTCTATGTCCGTCTCCATATTTGGGAGTTACTTATAAACCAGAAGATATGTGGCTGCTACGTAACGGTGACGATATTATTACTAGAGTAAAGTATAATCTTGCTATTAACATATTGTCTATTGCTTCTGAAACCGTTGTATCGGGTGCAGGTATTAGTGGAACAGTAGACTTTATGTTTGTAATAGACTACTCTTCAAGTATGCTTCCAAGGATTAACGCAGTACGTAGTGCAATTACACCATTTGCTCAAGACCTGGCAAACGCTGGTATTGATGTTAGATTCGGTCTGACTATATATGGTCGGGCTGATAGTAACGAAAACCCGTTAGTTATACCACCACAGCCTGCTAACGCTGTGATTTGCTCAGATGCTACATCTATTGCCAATCAAGCCATGTTTGACGGTCTATCTGGCTTTGCGACAGGCGGATTCACTAATGATGTTTCAGCATTGTCTGCTGCTCTAAACCACTGGTTTAATGATGAAGGAGCACAGGCACCTGGATATTCGGCAGTACAGTTTGCATCCCTTGACCCACGATTTGAGTGGCGATCTTCAGCAGCACGGTATATTATGTTGATTACCGACGCTAACGATCATGAAAATAATGCCGTCTGTTCCACATATGCGAATACCCAAGGAGATGCGATTAGTATCGTGAGCAACGATGCTGCTGGAACTAACGCATCAGTTATTTTATCTATATGCGATGAAGATGATTCTAGTGGTTGTAAAGATGGCACCGGCTATGTACCAATGTCTGAAGCTTCGGACTGGGACAGCGATGAATACTTTAATGTTAAAGGTCCATACAATATTGCATTCCAGAGCATCTTTAATAAGATTACCACAGACATATTACAATCCACTATAATAGAGCGTGACAAGACTGGGTTTGATCCCACCTTTTTGAAGGTAGCAGAAATGCTTGTAACCTATACTGGTGACCTGACGGATTACTGGACTCAGGACAAGCATCTTTTGTCTTTCGTTGATAACGCTCCTGCAACCACTGGTATAACCAAAAGTCTGGTCAACATACCGTTCGAACTGGCAGGATCAATTTACGGAATTGATCCTGTACACTTGAATGGTCATTGGGAAAACTGGGTGCATTTTGCTGAACCGGGCAGCTTGCAATTGGACTGGCCGAATATCGGCGTGCCAGGAATATCAAGGTCTAATGCGATGCAATTGGCAACGAATGGGGTCAACTCTAAAGTAGTTGTCAATAAAAGGAATGAATTGTTTATAGCATATGAGAGTTTGGAGTATGGTACAAACCAAATCGTCATCAAAGGTACCGGTGATTTTGCCCAAGATTCGATTACGGGTCCGAAAGGAACTAGATTAACTCGATTCTTTGAAGCTAGAGATTTTGCTTATGAGCATATGATAACATTGCCAGGCGAAGGAATCAACCAACTTTGTGATCTGGTCGTTGACAACAGCAACGTTTTGCATGTGGTCTGGCAATCAAACCGGGATAACTACTGGGAAATTTATTACGCTAACGGCAAGAATTTGTTTGAGCCTGTTAGAGTAACATCGGCAGAGAGTAGATCAGGGCACCCCGCAATAGACATTGATGACAGTGGTAACATCTTTGTTGTCTACCACGACAACAGGTATGGACCATTTGAAGTAATGATGTCGTACAAGAATGAGAATAGAGTTCTTCCACTATTGGAACAGGATGCGTATCTTGGCGGAATGCGATCTGGGTATGAACACTACACGAATATACTACCTGTCTTGGTTGAGAACCCACAAGAGCTAGCTCCTGTCCCTGGTCAATTATGGGGAACCCGAGCGAAATGCAAGGGGGCACGTTTCGACATTGTCGCTCGTAAGACATTACGTACTGGGGGGCAAACCATTACTAACCCGTTTAGTGGCCATCAGATTGATGAGACATCTGATCTGCCCGCCATCGGTAACAAAGTGTATATTGAAATTTGGGCGACGACTATCAACCCAAACGGTTTTGGTCCTATCGCTATCGATTTCCAGTACAATTCTTCGTACTTCACCAACCCAGTGATCCGAGGTGACACTGAATCAAGTTATGGCAGATGGTATAACAGCCCGCATCCACCGGCCATAAATATAACCACTGGAGTTATTACAAACTTGGGTGGGTCATCTGCTCCCGATCAGTCGCTCATAACTCCTAACTGGGGAATGGTGGCTAACATAGAATTGACTTTAGCCGCTTTGCCAACAGAGGAGATCAGCTTTTCTGTTGCTGATGTTTTGGACCCAAGTGGCGGTATATCGCTGGGAGTCACGAATAGTAATGGGGATGATATCAGCGATGTGAGTTACGATACCTCTTATATTACAAATGATGCTGACAAGCACAAAAAGGAGTACGATTGTCTGCATCCATCTAACTTCTTGTTCGACATAGATGAAGAAACGGCCATGATTGGGGAAGATGTGGATGGGACTAGAGATTGGACTCATGGCGGAGGTGATCTTGGGAATTACAATTTTGCTGCTATTGCAGGCTCAACTTTGGGTGATTTCTATGGCGTCACAACCTCTGGAACTTTGGTCCATATAACTTCACAAACTAACGATCCATACATATACATTGATACTTCGCTCATAACCGAGGTTGGGGACATTAACCTGCCACTAGAAAACTATATTGTGACAGACGCATCTGTAGATACGCAAAGTTTCCATCTGTGGGTGATGCTGGCAGGTGTGGATGATGCCGGATTATCGAACATACTTGTTATGGAAGTTGACCCACTTACCGCTAATATCATCCGTGAGTCCACTGTATATATCAATATTGACGAACTACGAGGCTCTATTGCTTGCACGTCAGGCGGTGATTTCCATATGATAACCTATCGAAATAATAAGGTGATCTACTCATCAGCAGAATTTCCAATCCTCGGTGCAACCTCGGCGGTCTTCGATTTTAACAATGTGAATGAAGATGTTGGTAGCTCATTGGACGGAACATTTGTGTCAGATTTCACTGCCGATTATGCTGATACTATATATGTAACAGATGATTATTTAGTACTGTATACTATTGAAAAATACTCTGGAACAGTAACTAAAATAGCCACCATTACAGACCCGGACGATTTAATGACCAGCGATTCTGTTTTGCTGCTGTCATCTGTGGACGGATTAGGATATCAGTTTACAGGCAAATATGCAAATGTAGCTGACGAGGAATACTTCAATGTGCTAATAGAGTTTTACGACAACAAAAACCTAGAGGGTGAGCCTTCTATTGTAATCGATAGTAGAGAAAACTCCGAAGCATTTATTAACGACCGAACGTTCCAGAGTGAATATATATCTGATGAATACGAATCCAGTGCCAGAGGTATCCGCCTAGATGCTGGTGAAACAGGGTATATGTTCTTCGAGGCAGCTCATTATAGGCCAGGATATATCAATCTGGCTTACCCTTATGGTTTTGAAAAGAATAAAGCGTACTTCCCGAAAGCGTTTAGTATTGATTCTTTAGGCAATACCCGAGAGGTTACATCAACTCAGATGGTCACATTCTCATGTGGAAAATGTTCAGCTACAAGTGACAACAGTTTTGACTCTGGTGGATGCTCTTATTCGTTTATCGTTACTAATAACAGTTTCGACGCCAAGTATTTCAACTTCAAAGTTGATTTCTATGCTGATGAAGATAGGAAATCAATAGTTAGGCGATTCGAGTTGTTGCCTGGTCATGATGATCTAGCTTACTGCGAAGTTGACAATCAGGAGGCTGCACCGCTATGGACTAGCGGCAGAGGATTATTATTGCAGCCGAATGATGTCAAGTTTGTTCAGGTATATCCAGCATTGGACCCAACTGCTGGATTCTTGTGTGGTATCAATTACTACATGCGTGTTCTAAGTTGTACTTCAGACACAGGTATTTGCAGTGATGAAGAATTCGGTGTGACCTTCAGCGATGCCGAATGGGATCAATCCACTTTTGAGGGAAATCTGAGTAATGACGACCAGTCAACCGACATTATGCAGGTTGGCGACGAGCTGGCTATAGCATTCCGAGATTCAAGTGGATATCTTAAGTATGGGGTATATAACGGATCATCGTGGAATATCGAATCAGTTGATGTGTGCAATGCTTATGGTCTATCTTTGGCTGAATTTGATGGTCAGCCTGCCATATCGTATATATATAATGGAAGCCTACGCATAGCAATTAAAGATCACCTGACAAAAGAGTGGGATTTGGCTGTTATAGATACCCAGGGCGTTGCACAGTTGCGAGCACCGAGTTTAATTCCTAATGGGGATGGCCTGTCTGTATCGTATTGGTCCTTGACAGGATCACACACGATATATTACGCATATAGTGATACTGGATTCTCATGGACATCTGAGGTTGTCGAAGTTACTTCGACAATATTCTCCAAAGTAAGTGAAATAGGACACGCTATCATCGGTGGCAAGCCCCGACTAACGTTTGCCTTTGATGATAACTGGTATTACTACACTAGATCAGATACCTCTTGGACTGGAAAAGCCATCACAGTAAACGGCCATACCACTAGGTTTGTCAGCTTGGTTAATTACAATGAAGCGCCGTTTATAACATACAGAGAGAATTACAATGGAACTCGTGGCTTCCTTAGATGGGCTATATCTAGCGACGGCGGAGATAGCTGGTCACCCAATGGTACTCTTGATGGAACCGAAAATGGAGTCGGTGAATATGCTGATCTGAAGATAATTAAAGGCAGACCGGCAGTGGCATACAGTAACTACTCCAGTCCTTATAACTTAAAATTTGCTAGAGAGATTGATATCGATCAAAATAGATGGGACATCACTGTGATAGACGATGACGTTCAGTGGACGAGCGGAAACCCACGAGATGTTAGGAAATCCTTGGCTGATTTCAACCAGCAGGCAGCAATCTTTGCCCCAATAGACCCTGCCAGAGTTTATCTATCTGATCCTGAAAAGGTCGTATCAGGAGTCAAACCGACATACTTCTGCGAATGTTCAAGCACGATCTTCGGTGATAATAGACTTCTCCCATTATCAGAGATTGGAAAATGGAAGTCTAGTGGTCATGGGTTTGCAGACACTCGGTTAACGGACACTCCCGGCGACACTCTGAGGCCAGACATCGTGGTACGCAATACCGATAGTGCGATCATCACTTTCGAGGATCATTCTGGGAATGATGCGACAATCAAGGCTACTTCATTCACTGCTTCTTCAGGAGAGTCTTTTGGTTCTGGGGCTAGAAACTGGTATGACTTTGACCCTGATCTGATCGGCAAAAACGTATCAACCGATCTGGATTTTAACCAACTGATCGAGATTGCTTTTGAGCGTCACGTTGAAGAATCTACCCTCAATAGTCAGATACCAACGAACCAAGTATTATTGTCGAGTTACGATTATAGGATTACGGATAATAGAGGTTCTGCTGGATCAGGACCAGGTGTAACTGCTGACAGATGTGACATAGAACAACTTGAAGATAACATTATCTCCAGCGATCCCTTCCTTGCAAGCCAGGTTATCAAGCAAGTCAGGGTAAAAGAGGATTTTGTGCAATACTTTACCTATAATACTCAAGGAGTGCCTACTGCGGTAGTTAATACATGTGAAATCGGTATCGAAGTTATAGGAACTCCAGAAGTAATTGCCGTGCGTACCAAAAATTCTTCTGGCACAGTTTCTGATTGGTGTTCTTGGAATCCAAGCGTTGGTGACTACATGACCGAATTACCTTATACGCTAACCAAAGGGTCAGGCGAAAAAGAGATTTGCATTCAGGCGATGACTTATGACGGAATTACTACAGAATTCTGTGTGCCTGTATATGCAGACTATAAGAAAATAATTTTTGAGATCAAACTATACAGTGATGATGAGTACACTGAGCCGCTTTTACAGTACGATGGCTTCTATGTTGCTTCTATCACTGGCAGCAATGGAACTGTTGGCACGACTGGAGAGTTGTATAAAACTGTTTATATTGAGATCATTCCTGGTGAGGTCATTCCTGCAACAACTATCAGTTTCGATGTTATTCAGCAGGGTGTTGGTGATGTGCTCAACCAACCCGCCACTTGGAATGCGGAAAAGCAGATTTATCAAGGAGAATTTCGGGTTTACAAGGAAGATAATATAGTCAACATCGACGGCATGGCTCGCATTAGAGCGAAACTTCCGGGTACCTGTGAAGAGGTACAAGAAACAGTGATTTCTACAGGTACTTTTGCTAGGGATGTCTTCAATGCGATGACTGACGAATCATCTCAGAGTGTTAAGCAGACTGAAGAAGATGTGTTTGAAGGTCATCGAGATTCCATTACAGGTCGTTTAGGCGTGAACGTTGTTGTGCGACCTACTGATGATCCATTCTTGGTCTTTGGTGATCCCGACTATTATTTCAAGAAAGATGAAGGGGCTGAACAGCCCGGCATAATGCCTGATGAGGATAAGTAATGCTAATAGCACCTCAAATTACCACACCTGTTGAAAACGCACAGTTTAATCTGGGTTCGGTTTCGATCACCTGGGAGGCCGCTGCCGCTATAGATTTTACTGACTATGGTGGGGCTGAACAGTTTAGACTAGACTACAATGTTGATGTGGACGACTCCCGGTGGGTAGAAATCCAAGCAATGCTGGAGGATGCTGCCGAAGATAGCGCTTATGGTGGTAAGGAATACATACAGGAATTATTCACTGATCCAGCATCAAAGTCGATATCTGTACCAATAGTGACCCCGACAGATTTTAGGGAAGATTTGGGTGATTTCTCAGTAACTCAGATCTCTTCAGTTTATAATGACAATTTTGAGTTCACCATAGTAAGCGAAACCGGGAAGAGGTATAAGATATATGCCAATGGGTTGCCCACACATGATATTATAGTTGAGCTTGAAAGTCAGGCTGAGCCGCTTGATAGTTATTTCCTGACATATGAACTGGAATATACAGATGACTGGAAAGACGAAAACACTGTCTGGTCCACCATAAAACGTCGCATCCCTGCCTCTGATACATCACTGACTTGGGCAGTTGGCAAAATGATTAAGAGTGATAAGGTGCGTCTCAGAATGCGCACCAAATACATGACTACCGAGGAAACTTCACCTTGGTCTGTAAGTCAACTATTCTCGATCAATGTTTTCAGGCTTGTGGCTCCCGCTATTGTAAGCCCGATGTCTGATATTTTGTATTCTGATTTCTTGATGATAATCCTAGATGAGAGCCAGACCCAAAATACCTTCCATCAAAAGGTTAGATACACGCTTGAATACTCATCTTTGAAACAAGAGACAGGTTGGAATATGATTGTTAAGGATATTCCGCCAGGCCAAAATATCATACGATGGAACTTGGATGATGTGCAGTCGTCGGATGATTATACTTTGCGTTTAACTGTTCAGAACGTGTCAACTTCCTGCAATGATACTGAGAGCAACCCCGACCAGATAGATAGAGCTTTTGTACACAATATAAGAATCCAACAATCAGGGATGTTCATAGTGGATACTATACCGCCTCAAGCAGTATTGGAGATAGGAGATACTGGTCAGGTTACCAACCAGCTTAATCAGGTTTTAAGCATCTTTGCTGAAGATGCTACTACTGATATTCGACAAATCCAATTAAGAGAATGTGATGTGGGAAACTCTTTGCTACTTGGTGAATTGGATGCCAACTCTGTCAAGGATTTGTCAGGTAGTAAAGAAGATGTCGGACTACCAGGAGAAGGAACTGTATCAGATGAGCAATGTCCAGCGCCAGTAGACCTGATGGATACAAGAAATTTTGAGACGCTGATTACAGATTCGCCGATTGGTAATCTTTCTAAGATGCAATGGGTATTTGATGAGCTTGATACAGATGGTAATCCAGTAAGTGCGGTCAAAAAAATCGAAGCCCTGTTAACAGATATGGGTGGAAATACATCGTTACAGGAAAGAACAAAAGTTTTCTTGCCTATTTACAACGATGCAGTTGCAATCAACGATTTTGCCATCGTCATAGAGCAGCGAGAGCAGTTCTCTCTTGATGGCAGCACCACCATTAAGAGAGAAACAGCAGTTTATGAAGTAGCATACGTAGGTACATCGGCAGGCGAATTATGGGTCTTAGAACCTTATGCACGACTGTTATATACAATATCCGATCACCCTAACATAGTCAAATTATTTGAGTTCAGTGATTCACTGTATCTGTTTGCATACAACTCATCTACAGATAAAGGTGCTGTTTATCGCCATGATGGTAGCGAGCCTACGCTTATGAAGGAATTTGACGCTGGGCTTGGCTTGGCGACTGGGATGGCAGAATATGGCGACTCTCTATACATCGGGCTGCAAAATGGCAATCTGTGGAAGTACAATGGATTTGCCTTCAGCTTGAATAAATCTTTCGATGAGCCAATACAAACACTTTTCGGTGATAAAAACTACTTATACGTTGGCTTCCAGAATAGCAACAATCTGGTGCTGTATAATGGAACGGATTACATAGAATTGAGTGTAGACTAATGTCCGAAATTGTAACTAGAACTATAGCTATACCAGCAACGTATGCGGCAGGTGTCCAGCCTGCTAAGGTCATCACTTTTCCTATCGAGCTTTTGGATAGTGCATCATCGGATTACGCTGTATTTGAGGCAGACTTGAGTTCCACAGAGTATATTAGATTTTTCCGATCAACAAGCAATATATACGATATAACCAAAGTAAAATTGGAATTTTGGCATAACAAAATAGACGTTGATACCCCTATAACATCTTTTGAGTTTGTTGAACTTACTTCACAGCCCAGCATTACAGCAGGTAGTATTGTTTATTCAGAAATAACTGCTAACGATGTATGGAAAACCCAGCAGCTACGTAGCACTGCCAAAACGAAAGAAATAGTCACACTCGGTAACGGGTCAACATCGGCGGCGTGTATGTGGTTTAACACCAAGATGTCAGCAGGGTCGTGGTTTGGAGTAGGCATTAAAGGAAGCCAAGGTTCCGGTGGAGGAACAGCAGAACTCGGCAATCTGTCCACTCTTGAAGATGAGGGTGAATATTGGAGAGAAGCAGACGCAGATGAAATTGCCGCGCCCCCAAGGTTTATTATCACTTGGCAAGAATCTTTGAATGAGACTGACTTTTCATCCTTTGCAATGAGATATACTACAGCAGACCCAACAACGAGCCAGGGGACTCCCAGTAACAGTACTGGTGGGTATGTCGCTCCTAACGAAGTGTACACAGCAGGCAAGATCGATGAATTTCTTGATTCTACTCAGACGTATATCCAACTATCAAGTGATACCACTATAGCAGAAAGTGCTGGCTTGGTTCAAGTCGGACCAGAAATTGCCAGATTCGCCAGCACTAACGAAAGCACTGACCAACTACTGGGGTTAACTAGGGGTGTGTCACCGGCAGCATTCCCGTCGAGTATAGTTCCAGAGAGAGAGAAAGTTAGGTTTCTAGAGATAGACAAACTCTTTGATACTAGACCCACAGAAGAGTTGACTCAATATAGGTGTGTGGCTTTTGTTGTGGAAAATACCTCAATGTCTAATGTGACTGTGAATTTGAGGCAGTCTGCTGATGCTAATGTACAAGTGGATGTAGGAATTGAAATTCCATTATACGATATCAGGGAAGATGAACTTGATGCAGCCGTTGCGTCTTCAAATGTATTTGCGATGTCTGGGGAATCTTTGATATACCCACGTACTGGGACTGATTTATTAGAAGCAGGCTCAGACCTATATGTAGGAGGGTATGCACTCATTGATTATGATGGCACTTCTGAGTTGGTTCAAATATTGAGTTACGATGTCAACGACGGGCAGACTCAGGGAACTTTTATATCAGACAGGGCTTTTACGAAACCTTCAGGCACTCTTGTAAGGATTTTGCCTGCTCCGTGTCAGCGGTTTTCAAATGATGCGACTATTCCTATCTCCAATTCTAACAGATTTCTGGGATTTTTCGGAGATGGCGGGCCGAATAGACCTAATAGCGTAGACCGTGATGGTGGCAACCTATATAGGCCATACGACGCATTTTATCTATGGATCAAACGCACTCTAGCAGGTAACAATGCTTCGGAAAACAACACGGGCGCAGTGATATATGTTAGATACACGGAGGAATCTTCATAAATGGCACTGTTAAGTTCATCAAGAGGCTTATGGTTGTTTGATAGGGCTTTGGCTGATGAAGTCCAGAACAATGATTTCGTTGTGTCGGCAGGCACTGCTGAATATCAGTCTTTCCAAAAGTTTGATCTGCCTTCCAATACCACTGCCACAACGTATGGTCTTGTTTTCCGTGATGGTATTACCTTTACCTCATCACAGTCGGGGCTTGTGCAGTTGTCCTCTGGGGGACAGTTCTCATTTGTTATTTCTTTTTGGTGGTATTCGCCTGGCGCAGTAGGTTATGTGCGAAACGCTAGAACTAGAAACAACACGTCGAGGGTTGCTCCTATTGTCGGCATTGGGACATCTTCCATCAGTGGTGACAACCTTGACAGAGAGTATGTCAGTGTGGGTGAGATTTTAATTTCTGAAGTTGCTGCTTCTGATACTCAAAACGCCATTCGATATGAGATTTGTAAGGATAATGTTGGTCCGAGCCATAGATTTGAGTCATCAGCGTACAATCCAGGTCTTAGGCATGTATTTATTAGCCACCACACGGAATCTAGCGTATCAGTAGTAAGAATGTTCATTGATGGAAAAATGGAGAAGGAGTTTGTTGGGCCGTCTCAGAATATTAATACTCCTACAAGTTCTCCAGTTCGACTGAATTCACTTTATCATGGGCCTACCGATCACAAGGTAACTCAAGACGGTGCATATATTTCGGAGTTGGTTATTCGAGGGGATGCTTCATTGGGTAAAGACTCGAATGAAGCTGCTTTGGTTTTTAAGTTTGGCTGGGAAGCACTGCTTAATACCGATGAATCCGCTTACAAGTATGATTACTTCGGAGTTGGTTATGAACAGCCTTCCACGATCACAACTAACCAAATCTACTCGGAGGGCGGAAGTATATATGTTGCCCGATCTAACGGTGAGATCATGCGTGGCGAAAGCCCTATTTGGGATAATTCGTTCAACTACACGACTGAAGGAAGTATTAAACACATAGCCATACGAGACGCAACCAAGGCAAGTCGATCATCGGCAGGGCTCCAGCTTACTGGGACCACAGTAAGGATATAAAATGGTTCAAATAGGAAACATTAAGGTAAACGGACTAGATGCTGAGACATCTGTTCCAGTAGTCGCCCCTCAACCATACATTACATGGACTTTTGAAGGAGACGCCGGAGCACCAGCCCAAGCTACGTACTCAATTCGCATTGGTTCCGAAACTGATAACTGGGGCAACAGCCTATTCAATGGCACGGCTTTATCTATCAATGTGGACGGCAGTGAAAACTCATACAAGTATGAGGGATTCCAGCTATCAAGAGGTACAACGTATTACGGCCAGATCAGTGCAACCGATATTGATGAGGACGCAATAGTTTGGACCACATTCTCCTTTACTATTAATCGTCTACCTTTTATTACTGGGTATTCCTTGTCTCCAGACAACCCTTCGTCGGCGGATCATATCGACCTGATTTACACTTTTCAGGATGCGGACGGGCATAATCAAGCTGGCACGTTGATACGATGGTTCAGAAACAACCTGCCTATGACAGCCTACGACAATCTATGTACCCTACCGTCTAGTGCCACCAATCCTAGTGACTATTGGAACGCTAAGATAATCCCATCAGACGGTATTGAATTTGGCACAATGGTGGAAACTTCAACCGTCACAGTTGGAGCCGTAGATTCAAATATTACATCGGCACAAATACTTCCACCGGATGCCAACGTAGATGATATTCTTAAAGTTGTCTACACCGTGCAGGATGATGAGTACTTTACTTTCACAGGAAGCGTGCAAGTGGAGTGGTATATCAACGATACCTTATACACTACAGGTGATGAACACATACGACCACAGTTAAGTGTAGGTGATTCAGTCTATGCAATAGTCAAATTACTAGACGGAACTTCGGTTATTTCACAGCGCACGAGTGATGCGCTGGTTATAGAGGATTCGGTTTGGCACATAGATGACCTGACAATTAGCGGTCTGGTTGATACAGAGAATTTAACCAACCTTGATCCCATTATCGCCTGGACAGCCCATAAATCCACAGCAGATGCTAGTGATGTACCTACATACTTCCGTCTTCTCATTACAAAAACTCCGTCTTTGGATGGCCCACTATACGACACTGGAATTACTGAGTATGTGAAAGATTCGCATGCCATTTCGGACGGAATTTTGTCGAGAGGGCAAAGATACTACGTGCATATTGGGGCAAGTGATATATCACCTATACCTGATTCATCGTTTGTAACCAAAGAAATTCGCATGGCTGGCTCTAGTTGGGCCGAAACCGTCGATAACGCCACTGGATGGACCATAGAGTTCAAGGCAGGTCTGGCTCTAGATAAGGCTGATGGTACTCCCATGAGTCAACAAGATATAGATACACTTGATTACACTCCGAATTTTGGAGTTTATATACATGATGGTTCGAGATTCTGCGCCATAACAGTTGGTCTCAGAGAAGTCACATTCCTATCAGACTCGGCGGTGACCTATACTTTTGGGCAACGACTTAGCAGCACCCAGATTACTTCAGCATCTAGTGGCAAGACATTTAGAATTGCTGCTCAAGGGAATGATATTCGCATCTTTATGAACAATGAACTTATTATTGAGGGTTCCGGCACTTTAACTAACCCATCACTGCTGAAGATGATCGAATATGGTGACATAGATGGGAAAAACGAGAATATATGTCTATTCAAGTCATTCAGATACACGACAAGTGGCGCTTACAGGCTGGATGATAGTCTGACAGATACCGACACCTACTACTTTTCACGTATAGGGAAACTAGAGGGTGGTAGTATTGAGTTTGTGTTTGGAGATTTCCTATCTTGGACTCCAACAGATGCTACTGAATCCAGTAAGCTAATCAAGTTCGATGAAAACAACGAGGTTACCCGTCTTGCGACTGTAAGTCGAAACTTCTCACCTATTACTGCTATATACATTGACGAGTCTCGGAATAAGTTTATAGGTACAGCGAATGGTGTAACCCAGATCACTGGTGAAAAACATGATCCCGACTATGAGTTTCTAACAGATTCGCTCGAAATAGAAATATCTCCTGAAGATTTTGACAGAATGAGTACTGTTACCTCAGACAAAATAGCTGCCGTAGAACCAAACTATAGGCAGGGTTGGTTTACCATTGATACAACATATAGAAGTTTGGGTGCTATTGAAACTCAATCAGGGTTCTTTAGTGGAGACCCATATGATCCTTATAAGTTTGCATTATCTAGCCATGCAATTCATTACTACTCTCAAAGAACACATGGACACTCTTGGTATGACAATGTTGACAACGAGAAGGGTTGGCAAGTATCTTTTGGATTTGATCTGGAGTCCTTAGAGGCAGACGATTACGAAGATCAAAACTTGGATAAAACAGGATTCGGAGTGTATATTAATGACGGCACTAGACAAGAAGTTCTTTACTTCTATGAGGATAGAATACGACTGTTCTATGCTAATGTGTACGTACCTATTTCAACAGCCAATGCTCGTGATTATGTTATTTCAGGAAAGGGTAATAACCTACTAATTTACCAGAAATTACAGAGCAATAAATCATCTAGTTACAGTTTGATCGTGAATGCTTCAGGTCTATTCACAACATCTGCATCTATTTCGGGTAATAGTCGCAAGCCTGCTGTCGCAGTCGATAGTAGTGGCATGTATCACGCAGTGTGGCACGATGATGGCAATGGTCGATCCCAGATTCTTCATAGCTCGTTCGATGGTCAATCGTGGAGTAACCCAGAAACTATTACGGAATCCTTACAATTCAGTATGAAGAACCCAGCAATTACTATTGATAGCCTGGACCGCATCTGGATTGCCTATGAGGATACTTCGTGGGGACAGAGTGAAATATCTGTGAGTGTCAAAGATTCTGGTGGGTGGAATCCAAAGACCCGAATAACTAACGCCAGGAGCAATAAAGGACGACCTGACATCCAGGTGGATACAGAGGATAATGTTCATTTGGTTTGGGAAGATGACCGAGATGGTCATTACAAAATATTCTGGGCACAATGGAATAACGCCCGCAAAGCTTGGGAATCTTCTGGGCAGGCTGGCGACGATGATGCCATTATGCAGTTTAACTCAACGGATGAGTACCAAGTTGATGAGGCAGTCGAATTCAAGAATCCTAAACTGGGGCTCATCTATCCGTATATCTATCTGGTATGTGAGGGCCATTACCAAGAGAGCCAGACATCTGCGATATACAGGGGATTCCGTGATCTGGTAGACAAGTTCTGGAACACCTCTGGATCGATTATCACAGATGATGGCGACTTTAGTGGCATTGGACAACCACAACGAGTTAGTGATCCAACACGCAACGCCTGGAACCCTTCTATTGCCACAACACCAACCTCTAAGCAATATGTCATTGCTTGGGAAGATAGAACCGAACCAGTAACTCATATTTACGGTGTATCCTATTACTATAATGGGCTGCCCCGTGCAGAGGTACAACCTTTAACTAGCTATGGAACTGATTGTACTAACCCTTCTGTCGGATTTGTTGCCACACAAGGTGTTGTTGCTTTTGAGCGAGACAATAATATTTATACCTGCTCATATAACCCGCTATCAAACGAGTTTGATTCGTCATATAGTGGTGGTACAGATACGATTATAGATACCGGGACTAGATCAGTGTCCAACCCTGCCTTACCAAAATTATCTTCATCTTCAGCGTTCGTTATGCTGTACGACTACAGTTTAACTCGAAATGATGGTACATTAGCAAGCAAGGAGTTCCCAGAATATCAGTTGATTGGCGATGCTACTATAGACCATACGGTAATTCAGACAGATGTTGGTGCTCCTGGCCCGACTGTATACGAATATACATACGTCACGACCACAATAGGGACCGATGCTGTTAGCAAAGTAGATACTAAGGAATTCGCTTTTGGTGACTTTGCTGAAAACGTTGGCATGGTGGCACACTGGCAGGACATCAAGATGTACTTTGGATACGATGCTCGACCGCAGAGTATTGTTATGTACAACGGTGATACCGTCCAAAACTGGCCTGACCCGAGAATTAACGACTTGTTTGTTGATACTTTCGGAAATGTGGTGGCTGCCACTTTTGGTGGACTTGTATACTATAACAAAGGGACTGGTCAATTACTACAGATTGAAGGGCATACCAGTGAGTATACTGGTACCTGTAGTTCATCTTCTTGCTTGCTCATGGATGTTGATGCTGATTCTGGTGAGACACGAGGCATATTGACCACAACAGTCAAATGGGGCGGAAACGGTATTTGGTATGTCGGCACCACTAACGGTGTGATTGTGTCACAGAACGCAGGCAAAGAATGGTCTACCCTAGACGCAGTAGCCCTTGGTGATTCTACCATAGGTTCAAAGATTGTTAATGACATCGCAGTGGATAAAGATGGTAAGGCTTATATTGCCGCACATGAAGAAAGTGCAACATCTGGCTACATCTACATATCGATGCCCAATACGACTACTATTGAAATTGCTATGGATGAAGTGATTAAAACGATAGAAGTGGACGAAAATTACATTGTATGGGCTGGATCAGACAAAGGATTGTGGCGAGTAGAGAATGCCAGAAACAAAATCAAGTTCGACCGAAGCAGCGGAATGAAATCTGCTGACGTAAACGATATCACCATTGTTAACAAGCACCTGAGATACTTATCTACAGCCAATGGTGTTGAAAGAATGAACGGACTTACATTTAGCAACTTGAATGTCGATACTCACAACTTGGTCAATAATAACGTTAATACTGTTCTTTGGGATGCCAGCACCAACAGCTTGTGGGTTGGGGCATTGTATACTTTGCATGAGATTGTATTCAGAGATGAGGCACATGAGATTATCGATAATGAAACCGTCCATTACGATAATTCCGAAATATCAACTAAGGAACTGTACGATAAAAACATATATTACATTATCGATCCCGATGTGATTGAGGCAGAAAACCTCACCTCTGAATCTGCTGCGGTTTTCATTAACCGCAACCCAATAGATTTCGGTTATGTAGTATCTGAGTCATCTATTTTCTTCTTGACGGATTTACTGGTTAGTGACCAAGTAGAGGTCGAGGTTTCAGAGCGTTTTGTCGAGTTTCATAATTTCAACCAGAAGTCTATCGAAGAGGAAGTCCTTGGCTCGAAAAGGTCTATCATCACTAAAGTCAATAAGACAAGCCAGGATCAGTTCATATTCTTATCCGGTGGTGATAAAAATTCCGTCTTGTTATATTCGGGTGAAACCAGTTTGCCGTTTACCACAATCACCCTAGATACCCGACCACCTGAAGGATGCATAGAGCAACTTGAAACACTTAGCAGGACAAAGATACGATTCCGCATTTTTGCTACTGATGATCTGTCAGGAGTGAATGGGTTTATGTTGTCCAACTATCCTAACTTCACCTCTGATGGTGAAACGCCATTAGATTTCCAGCCTGCACAATCTATATATGAGCATGATATTGGCGAAGGTATCAACAATGTTTTCGACAGTTTATCCATACCGAGTACGGTGACTATTGGACCAACCACGTATGATGTCGGTACTGGTGCTGCCTTGGCTCCGTGGTTTGACGAACGAAACAGTGTAACGTACCTGTTTATGGCCACAAGCGCTCCTGCCGTTGTCTTTAGGTACGATCCTACTACGGATGAGTGGACGGGTATACAAGTACTAGAAACTTCAGATGCTGATCGAATCGTCACTGGCATGAAAACTCTTGACAATATAGTATATCTCACCACTGGGTCACCTGCCACCGGGGCGGAGGGTAATATTTGGAGATGTTCTGACGGCATTGCAGAGCAACCTTTCACCAAATTAGGAGGTACTCCCAGCGCTCAATACGCAAGAGGAATTACATCGGGCTCAGATCAGACAGTTTACTTCGGGTCGAGCAACGGGACTATTTACCAGTATAATAATAACAACCTGTCAATCCTGTATCACAACATAGGCGATGAGGTAAACGATTTGGACGTGTTTGTGAATACGATGATAGTTGGAACTGGTCATGAAGGTCGTATATACTCAATTAATCTAGAGACCAATGACAACCTGATTATATTCGACTCATCAGATACTGACATCAACAATATTCATATCAAAGATTCAAAGATCGTTGCGTCGCAGGATAAAGCATTACTATACGCAGGCTCTAGTAATTCCACAACGATATATCGAACTAACTTAGACTCGCTGGACTTTGTGAAGAGCTATAGCTCCTTCGGCAAAGACATTAATCTAATTGGCAGCCCAGAAAGTATAGTATTTGAATCAGATCAGTCCCAGCCTGTGGCTGGAAGTTCGACAATAGCAGCCATCGGTGATTCACTATTTAGGCATGTTGTTCCAGCTTGGGAATTCTTCTATAAGCACGATGAGGATATTAACGATTTCACGCAGTACCAGACGAATGGAGTCGAAGGTATATGGATAGTATCTAATACTAAGGTTACAAAATGGACAGCAGCATTCACTGAGAAGACTGTTTACCTCAGATTACGCGACAATGCTGGCAATATCAGTGCCCCACCTGTCTTGTTTGACGAACAGGGTCAAGCGATTATTTGCCCAGACCTGGATGCTAACCCACCTGTAACATGCTGCTCTGCGTACTCGATCAAGATTGAGGATTTGGCGGATTTCGTGAATGAAGGTCGCATCGTAGATGTGGATAGCACGGGCAACATTGACTACGCTTACGAATCACCAAACAATCGAGTTTTCTACTCGGCAGATCAGATCGACCAGGAGGTGGGGATTTATACCTCAGAGATATTGAATGGCTTTAACGATTTTGTCTCGTGGAAATCAATTGAGTGGGATTCGGATGAACCTACTGGAACAAGTATAAATGTGCAAATAAGGACTGGAGTTACTGAAGATAATGTGGAAGATGCAGATTGGAGTGCTAACGTTGTTTTAGGGTCAGACGGGACAGCTTCTCTTGAACATATTACTGATCAATATTTACAGTTTAGAACAATACTTACGAGCCAGGTCAGGGATTTGTCACCCACTCTAACCTCTGTAACGATAAGAAGCATTACTTCACAAGCTAGTCACTTCTTTACAACTAATTTTGTCTTGCCTAGCAGACCAATTAAAGGGGTTTTGACTGCAAATACGTATATACCAGTATCATCTGATATTGTATTCGGTGTAAATACCAAAGACAGCGTAGACTTTGGTGACTACCAGATTATTGAGGATAATAGACTATTTACAACAACTCAGGGGCAGTTTGGAAGCGACTTGCGAATCGGTGCTAAATTGCTATCACCTGGATTACCGCAGCTACAGCCGACTAACAACCCTGGTGACCCGTATGATGCCTCATCGTTTATCTGTACGATTGAATTCGACTATGAGAATATTGGTCCTACAGATAAAAACTATGATTTCAGAGTTCGATTCTATAATGATCTATTTAGAACTCAGTTGGGACATACGTTCTTTTCTGGAAATGACCAGTCGGGGTGGTCATATAGTGGGGGAGCGGACGATGTTTTCCCATCTGATGGGTTACTTATTACATCCGGCTCTACCAGGTCTATAGAATTCGTGCCTATGGGCATTAGCCAAAATCAGAAGTGGTATATTACAGTTGAGGCCATATCAACCGACGTGGGTGCATATTATGAGTCGATATTGGATAATACCTCTTTCATCTGTGCTGCTTGCAACGTTGATTATATAGCAGGACTGACTGCTCGTTACTTCTGCGGCTTACCGGGTCCACTAGAAGAGATGCCCATATTCTCCAGCTTCACCCCATCACATATTGGGACGGAGCCTGTTATTAATTTTCCAGCACACAACGGCGGCTGGCGTAGCGGTGACCCATCGTTAGGTACTATGAACGATTGTTGGGATAATTTTGCCGCCAGATTCCAAGGTTCTATCTATTGTCCTGTTACGGGAGAGTACACGTTTGCAATTGAGTCTGACGACGGATCGAAGTTGTTTATCGACAATGAAATTTTGATTGACAACGATCACTTACAACCGATGACTAAGCTTTATGGTGACCCAATACAACTAAATATGGGATGGCATACTATCGAAATACACTACTTTGATTCGTCGTTTGATCAAGGTTTGATTCTGTACTGGACACCGCCTGGTGAGACTGAGACCATAGTTCCATCCGACAATTTGGCTCACCCAGTTGTAGATGAGTATTGCGATCTTAACGTGCCGCAAATATTCAACTTCATTGTACAGTTTGAATTGGAAAATGGCGAAACCGTGCAACTCAACCTAACGCCGCCATCGTAGGATTTAATTTTGAAGTATTTTTGTACAAGACCTAATAACATTCAACAAGGGCGTGCTTGCCCACATTGCGAACGAAGGGAGGATTAAGGAATGCCTATACAAACTGAACATTATTTGTTAGAGGCATTCCTTTAACTTGATGGAGATGCCTATTCATCATTGGCAGACCGTCGCAGATTTTCTACCATCGATAACCAAATGTATCGGGTGTCGGAGATCATAGGCGATGGCATCATCGACGGGTGGGAAATCGTACCTCAGACGTTTCCTAATGTAGTTGTAACTGCCGGTGGTGGACTGATTGATGGTTATTACGTTAACACGTTTGATGACCAGGCATTCACTCTATCTGATAATGGAATTTTCTATTTATATTCTCAACGCAGAGTTGGTATCATTGGATCAGAAGGACCAAAATCTGACATTGCATCCGTGACATATATAGATTCTGGGCCTCCATCTAATCCAACTGGTCTTACAATAGCATCGCCTATACCATCGAGTACTAGGTATAAATTTACAATACCTCTCCAGTGGACTGGGATTAGTGATATTGACTTCAGCCATTACCAAATTCAGAGAAATAAGGATGGCGGCGATTACGAAATTGTGGATACCATAAGTTCAACTTATTACGAAGATGAGATTGATGAGAATGCAATATATAATTACAGGGTTTATGCCATAGACCAGAGTGGGAACAAATCTTCAGGTTATACTGGTGGTATGATATCGGTTCCGCTGTCTGATAGTTTACCACCCAACCCAATAGAGGTTGAAATGTACCAATCTGAGGCAGCTATCAACGTATTATGGAAGCGTCACCCTGCGGGTGATTTTTCGATCATAGATCATTGGTTAATAACCTATATTGAATTAGATACTGATTACTCCCCTGTTGCTTCAACCTCCCTATCATTTATTGTAAATAAAGTTCTGTATTACAACCGCATTGACGATCTAACGGTCGGTAAAACTTATCAGGTTACTTTGCAAGCAGTCGATAGTCAGGGCAGAGAATCGACGGGTGTGGTACGCAACATAATACCACAACCTTCACCTGCTCCACGAGACCCCGAGGGTGTGGCATATACTTTTGATGTAGGAGAATTCGGTGTAAAAGTTGATATGTCGTGGACTAGCGGTGACACACCGTATGATCCCGCCATAAGCTACCGATACAAAATATATCCACGTATAGGCGATCTGGAAGAAGCACAGTCTATTGATATCCCTCCAGGTCTTACCGAAGAGCAAATTTCGCTATATACTTTCAATGGCTCTGAGTACTTTTCAATACCAGAGAACACTCTAATAACTTTCAGAATTACTGCATTGGATGTTAACGGCTTTGAGAGTGCTGGAACATACGTTAGATTCGTCACCGCCCAATTCTCATTGCCTCTCTCTTTAGGAAATGTGCAAACAGACTTTGATCTGGACACAAGCAACTTGGTTGTGACGTGGACCAACCAGGCTGATACCGATGATGTCAATGTAAGAATAGTGGAGGAAGAGATCACTGAAGATGCATATGACGCTCCTGTGGAAGTGATTAACGAAAATATAGGGCGGTCAGAACGATACGTCTATGAAGATGCTGAGACAGACAAAAAGTACACGGTATACCTGACACCTATCAACTCTGATGATGTTGAGGGTAACCCGTCTGTTAGTGTTGAACTTTCATTAGGATCGGGTAATTTGCCATTGCCTGACCCACCGAATAACATTGAGTCCAAGGCGGGCGACAAGCAGATTCTACTTACATGGGATCGTAGCGACACAGCTTATACGAATTACTACAATCTATATCGCAAGGAAGGTGATGTTACATTCAATTCTGAGGACTGGACCTTACTAGATACTATACAGGAATCAGTTACCAGATTTACCGACTATGGACTTGAGAACGACCAGCCATATTCATATTTCATAACGGCAACCGACATTTATGGTAGAGAGTCGGACAATCTAGGGGAAGGTGCAGTCAACCTTAACTTCACTACTGCGGTGCCCAGAGCAGAAGGTGCCCTGACGGAGCCAACAGGCGTCACTGTCACTATAATCGGTGATGATATCGAGATTACTTGGGATGCACTTCTAGAAGAGTTTGATTCATATACCATATACCGAACAATTGACAACCTGCATAGTTGGGAGGTTATCGCTCATGTGGACAAAGATACGTTCACCTATATGGATGCGAATATACCCCTTATTGATGGTACGGTATTCCATTATATTGTAGACAAAACAATCAACGATGCTGATATAGTAGTGCAAAGTTCGGATATAACCCCGCCGAATTCAGTCTGCATAGGCGAAATCACTTTGTCTTCTGGAGCATTTGGGATTCCAGATATAACGTGTCGTCGTGACATTGCAGATATGGCAGACCCCTTAGCAGAATATACATTCTCTTTCATATTAGACCATAAGCATAAAGGCTTAAGACCGCTCGATCCTGATCGTATTGACCTGAATGCTGAACTAATCATTACGGACTGGTTCACAGTTGATGGTCGCATATGGTTTACTCGGGAAAACATACTAGGTGGCACTTATATAGTAAAAGTAGATGGAAGGTTCCCTAGAGTTTTCTTTGAGGTAGATGAAGTTACTGGAAGAATAATTTTTTCGGAAGCAATCAATACTAGCTCCACTATTGAAATGAGAATATTGGGTATAGAAGAAGTCCAGAATGTATTAGACGAATTTAGATTCGACAATATTCATGCCAAACAAGTGCAGTTTGGAGAATTAAATTTTGAGCAACTTCCTGAATTGAATCACGAGGGCAGAATACGGGAGTTAGTATTTCCTAAGAGGTATCTATTAGAGAGATACAATAATCATAACTTCATTGTACCACAGGGGAATAATGATTCCACCAAGACATTTGGAGACGGCACAACATTCTATGCGACCATCGATAGTGATGGTAGGATCAAAGAAATTATAGATTTTGATACTTACGATGATGGTCTAGTAGTAGGGTTCCAGGCACCGTCTTACTCGTCAGATACAATCTTGAATCTGAAGCAAAGTACATCGGCTAACACCAATATAGAAAACGGAGATAATGTTGCTAATAACTACACATTTGCAAGTAGCACATTATTATGTTATACCTCATCAGCCGCCACAACCTTAAAGGCTTACAACTGGTCTACTGACACATTCCATACAATACGTGACATGACCAGTGATTTAGCTTCCAGTCTGAGCAACAGACTGATAAACCTGGACTCTACACGTAAAAAAATGTACATTGGCGGCGATGTCTCAGGAGGCGTAGGGGATGTACATTCTGTTGACCCTGCAACCGGTCGTGTGCTATATACGACACAAGTTAGCAGTATATTAGGTACTGACATGAATCGGGTTATATACAACCGTGATGATGACCTATTCTATATAATTGACCAGTTCAACGAGATAAGATATTTTAGCGAGGCAACGAGTTGGGTGGCAACCTCATTAGGTAACCCTTTATTTATCAATATAAGTCCTTCTTATGTTGATTCATCGCAAACCATAGATAACCTTGCATCATCTACGGATATCAACCCTGGACTGTTTTATGGTACAGCATCACCAAACAGCTTAATTCGTATGCGTATTAGCCTGACAGGGGCTCATACTTTTGATTCTATCTGTATGCCGATATTATATGCTATAAGAGCATCAGCATACGACCATGACACCCCTGGATTGCTGATTTCAACATTTGGAGTAGACTTAGTACGTCTCACCAACTTTTCTGACCCTGGATTTTCTGGCACGTGTACAGAGACTATTCTGACGACACCATCTGAATCTATAACAGGAATGCTACAAATATCTGGTTCTTGGTGGCTTGGCAATCCAGATACACTCAAAGTGGGTCATTTTGGTGGACTGTCATCAAATTCTTATCTGCGATTTTCTATTGATGTCCCGTCAGAGCATACTATATCAACCTCTACCCTAAACCTAACTGGGTACGGTTCAATTGGAAGTTTCAGCGTTAGAGTTTCGGTTTTAGACCCATCAGAGTATGCCGATTCTATTGAAGCTAGTGATGATGCACTAGCCACGATATCGAATCTGGCATCCATGATTATAACTCCCGCAGCTGTTGGTGATGGTGATCAGATACAGATTAAGGTTCATAGCCTAATGGAAGCGTTTATTGCCAGTGATGCGTATTATCCTGGTAGGCATGTTATTTTCAAGTTTGAGGCATTGTCTCCATCTCCAGTAAACTATCGTGAATATTATGGATACGGGACGAGTAGTGCTCCCGGCCTTGATATATCCTATGTAGTTGATACTGCTGAAGTGAGTAGTAATCCAGGCGGATTCCAAAGTGAAAAAGCATACAGACTCCAATGGGAGTTTGAGGATAGCAAAGAAACCAGATGGGTGCGTATATCAACAAGAGAAACTGCCCTTAAACCCAATCCTGTGATTGATTTGGTTAAACGTCTACGGTTCAGGATTAAACTTAACACCGGATCAGTATATATGGGATTTGGGATCAGAGAGATAACACAAACAGGCTTGGAGACGGGGGAGAACGGCGGAATTGTTGGTCCGATTGAATGGGTAAATGTAGATGAGATACTTACAGACGATGCGGGAAATGTTACACCAAAGGGGTCAACACTTGTCACAGCAAGTGACGAGTGGCAGGAAATTGATATTGACCTACAAAAAGCCTCTACAATCAGTTTGTTAGATGGCAACGGAATCCTTGGAAGAGGTTTAGGAGTACTAGAGCATATCGCATTTACTATTAACCCCGACAATCCCCC
>Ga0114931_10000031_pt1 | contig 129645 bp, 146 predicted proteins | sample 2SBtaG_FD_89579 | JGI IMG/M metagenome (GOLD analysis project Ga0114931, IMG submission 89579) | Deep subsurface microbial communities from Kolumbo volcano to uncover new lineages of life (NeLLi) - 2SBTROV14_V59a metaG | ecosystem: Environmental > Aquatic > Marine > Volcanic | place: Kolumbo...
GATTCAAGTTATCCATCGCCGTGCGCATCGCTTGCGCCTTCCGATTAACGTCAACGACCTACAAGAGCGCTCCCACGCCAATGAACACGACAACAATAAAGAGCCCGAGAGACACAATGAGCTCAACAAGGGTGAATCCTTTATTGCTATTTTGCGGGTGGCGTTTTTTCATGTTTTCATTATACAATATATAGTACGATAATGAATCCTTCTTTTACTCGACCGATATTTGCCCGGTTGGATAAATATACATGGTCTTTACCTCACCTGATGTTGAGGTAAATTCGATCGATGCTTTGGCATACTGAACAGAAGCGCCAGATGATGCGACAAGAGCATCAGCGCGGGGTCGCCTGAACGTAACATCAATTCGTTTCGCTCCTTCGGTAGCCCAGCAATCAATGGGACCGGACACGGGCTCTACACACAACTTCGTAATGGAAAACCTTCCCGGATAACTTATTTTCTTGATCACCGTGTCCACTCCGTTTTCAAAGACACCATTTGGAGGGTTAGGATTACTACTATCGATAAAAAGAATGATCTCTCCCGCGGGGTCATCTACGCCATCAGACCCTGTCCCTCCGCCGGTGTTATCTATTTGGAAGTGCATTCCATACGCCGACGAAAAGTCTCCTCCTCCGGCATTCGCCTCTCGCGAACCAATGCCATACACTTGCATCTCCCGTAGAGAGAGCGCGACATCCTGCACGGCGGTTTCAAAATCCGCAGTGTGGCGAAAGGTTACATACTCGGTTACGGCGATTCCGGTGATCACCGCCCAAATGGAAAACACCACGAGTAGTTCAACGAGCGTAAATCCACTTCGAGAGGTATTGCCCTTTCTCCATTGATACATGTGTTTATTATACCGCACAGAAGAAATTTTTATCAGAGGATAACAAAAAAGAGCGGACTGAGCCCGAAAAAGAACGCGATAAACGTCCCGAGAATGAGAAATGGTCCAAAGGGGATCTCGCTTTTTGCGCCAAAGCGTTTGAAACGCGCGGAGGTGATCGGCAGTTTCCCAAGTGCGATGAGCGCGAGACCAACAAGGGCACCGACCCAGAACGCGAGCACTGTTGCAACGAGCACCTGCGCAAATCCAAGGAACCACCCCATGCCAAGCGCGAGTTTCGCGTCGCCAAACCCCATCCACGTACCACGTGAGAAATACCAGAGTCCGGCAAATGGCGCGGCGATGATCGGTCCGGCGGCAAGATCACGGAGAAACGCCGTATTGAACGTTGGGAGTGTTACCGCCCCGGCATGCACAAAAAGAAGCCCAAGGAATGAAAGTATGATGAAAAAGTAGATCACGCCATCGGGAATGATCTTGTGTCTGAGATCATAGGTGCCAACTACAATAAGCGCGCAAAATGCCGCGAGATGATACATCATCGCAATGATCGACGTATCGTGTAGAAACACTGCGACAAACATGAGCGCGGTGATCGTTTCAACGATAATATACTGCCACGAGATCGCGCTCTTGCATGACCGACATCGACCGCGCGCAACAAGAAAGCTCACAATCGGGACGAGTTCATACCACCGTAGTGTCTTCCCGCATGAGAAGCACATCGAGCGGCCGGAAAGAGGTGACACCCCCGTGTTATAGCGAACGATCACCACATTGAGAAAACTCCCAACGATCGCGCCGAGAAGAAAAACAAAAATAGCAAAAATAATTTCCATTGCTTCTATTTTACCACACAATATGTTACAAACGTGACTTGGGGGTTCAACCCCCAAGTCACCCTATTCGATGACCAGATGGGCAATAACTTTCTCTTCTTGTCGTCGTGTCGCGATATTATCCACCACATCGTCAACAAACTTTTTGTAAGTGGAAATATCTTTAAATTGCTCAAGAATCATACTCTTTTCACAAATACCGGCTCGTTTCAATGGATCACTCCCATATTCCTCCCAGCTCGACCAACTCCCCACCAACTTGGGGGTTGAACCCCCAAGTTGGTGGACGACATAGTTTTTATTAATATACGCGCTTAGGTAAAGCAAATATTCGTTTGAGTCGACATGAACAGATTTAAACCTCCCCTGAAACAACGCTCCGCTTCGATTATTTCTAATGTTAAAATAACTGGTATATCCACCGTTAAGTCGCTTCATGAATTCGGCGATACCGCCATCACAATTTTGTTTTAATAAAAGATGATAGTGGTTTGGATTCAAGCAATACGCTACAAAATCAACGAGTGGCTCTTTCCCTTCTCGCCTATCCAACTTGGGGGTTTCACCCCCAAGTTAAACGTGCAATAAAATTACACCACATATTGTACAAAACAAAGGGGTCTGACCCCATTTATTGACCCCATTTATTTCCTTGGGGGTTGAACCCCCAAGTGCCCGGGATGAACGAAAAAACACCCCCGCATGCCGATTGGCAAGCAAGGGGTGTTTTTCGCAAATGTAGAGATATTTCTACACAGAAGCGCTCTTTTTCAACTTTACGGACACGCGTTCACTGCACCAAGGACGGCTCCTTCTTTCCTTGAAACTCCCGTGCTATCAATACACCAGTAGGTGGCAGCCGGACTAAGCCGTGCCTGAATTGCATACGCCGAACCATCAGCGGAAATACGACACTGAACATCTGCCGGTGATTGGCTGTGAATTTCCGTGATCGCCGCTTGAATATTCGTGTTTGCAAGAATAGTACCCGCGGTTACGTTTCCATCGCATGTGTCATCAGAAAGGGCAACACCTGTTGTGCTATATGAATTGCTAAGATTGGTATATTCAAGCTCCGCGGTTGTCCGAACCCCCGTCAAGCTCGCTTTGATGTTGGCATCTTGTCCTTTGCTTCGCGCGGTGTTCAAACTGGCGAGAACGATGGACGCAAGGATACCGATGATCGCAATAACGACCAAAAGTTCAATAAGAGTAAAACCTCGTTTTTTATTCATCATTGTATTATTTACTATATAACTAATAATTAACTAATTTCGCCTCGGTTACTTGAGGCATTTCCGTGTCGGCACCTACGCCGAACACGAAAATATCGACCGTACATTCACGCGCGAAGCGTTTCATTCATGTTACTATCGCTATTATAGTACAAAATAAAGGATAAAAACAAAGGTGGGTGTGGATAACGTAATAAAGCCGTACGATCGGCGCGTGGGGGGCATTATCTCCTTATAGAGGACCCACATTTGAATAAAACCTCGCCCGCAAGCAGAGGTAGGCAGAGGGGCGCGAGCGAGAACACAAAGTGTACGTATCAGTTACGCTGAGTGGGGAAAATAACGAAAGTAACGAAAAGATCCACCCCATGCGCAAACCATCTTACATATTCCCCGCAATATTGTAGATCGGCAAAAGGACCGACGCGAGCACAGTACCAACCCCGAGACCCAGAAGCACGATCATTGCCGGTTCGATCAGGCTGACCAGTGTATCAACCATATTACTGACCTCGCGCTTGTAGAACGCGGCGATCTTCTCCAGGATTGCGCCAAGTTCGCCGGTCTCTTCACCAACCTTCATCATTTGGAGCATCATTGTCGGGATCTCTTTATGGTTAGCAAGCGCTTTTGAAAGCGGATCGCCCGCTTTGATCGCCTCCATCGCCGACAGCAACATATCTCGGTACGACGCGTTCCCCACCACATCACCGGTGATCTCTACCGCGCGTACCATCGGGATACCGCTCGTCAACATGGTATGCATATTGTCGGAGATCCGCGCAAGGTAGAGCTTGCGATACAATTCGCCGAGCACCGGCACCAGAAAAACAATTTTGGAGAAAAGCAGGGGCTGAGTTTGTCGAAAACGCCACACCCCTACGCCAACAATACCGGCACCGGCGATCAAAAAGAACCCGTCATGGATAAGAAAGTTGCTGATATTCATCACGATCTGTGTATAAAACGGGATCTTTCCACCCGCCGAAACCAGGATATCAGTGATCCGCGGGATGATGAATGTGAAAAGTCCGATCATAACCAAGAGGAATACCCCGATGACGAATGCCGGATAGATCATCGCATTGCGGATACGCGACGATAGCTCGTAGGAACGATCAAGATAATCCGCAAGATAGGAAAATACTTCGGAGAGTTTCCCTGATTCTTCACCGGCAACAACCATATTAACGTAAAAATCGGAAAATACTGCCGGGTGCTTCTTCATAGCCGCCGAGATGCTCATTCCTCCTTGGATATCGTCGGCGATCTCGCTAAGCTTTCTGCGTAGTACCGGATTTTCCATTTCAACCGCCAACAAACGGAATGCCTTCAAAGCGGAAACTTGCGCGGCAAAGAGGGTTGCGATCTGACGCGAGAGAATAACCACGTCTTTGGTGGAAACCCTGCTGAGAAACCCAATATCTTTTTCAAAGAATGGAGTGTCTTCTTCCGAGTTGACCGAAACAACGATCAAATCACGCCGCTGAAGCGAACTGATCGCCACATCCTGATTAAGCGCCTCGATCGTACCGGTGCGCTCTTCTCCGTTCTTGGTTACTGCTCTATAGGTAAAAATCATGGATTCACCATCCTACTCACAACATTCGCTCAAGCCCTTTCGGATTGAATGAATGCCGATACGCGTTATCAGGGGTGATCTCCCCTTGTTTGACCAAAGCGGCAAGCGATCGATTCATATCGATCATGCCATCCTTAGTACCAGTCTCGATCAAGACATCAATTTCATGCGTTCGCCCTTCACGAATCAAACTCGATACAGCGTTGGTTGAGATAAGAAGCTCATAGGCGGGCACCAAACCACCCGACACACGCGGAACAAGACGCTGAGAAAAGATGCCGATCAAGCTCCCCGCCAATTGCATACGGATCTGTGGCTGTTGCGTTGCCGGGAACGAGTCGATGATGCGGTCAACAGTTTGCGACGCATTGTTGGTGTGAAGGGTTGAGAGCACGAGATGCCCAGTTTCGGCGGCAGTGACCGCGGTTGAGATCGTTTCAACACTGCGCATCTCGCCGATCATAATAACATTCACATCCTGCCGAAATGCTGACTGCAAAGCAGCATGAAAATCCTTCGTATTGACCCGAACCTCCCGCTGGTCAATAAGTGATTTTTGGGGCTTAAAAATATATTCGATCGGATCTTCGATCGTGACAATATGCTCCGCGCGCTCTTTATTGACCAAGTCGATCATTGCGGCAAGTGTTGTTGATTTTCCTTGACCGACCGGACCAACCGCCAAGAAAAAACCCTGCTTCTTCCGCGCAAACGCCTCAAGTATCGGCGGGAGATGAAGCTCCGGGATCGTCCTGATCTCCGAGGTTATGATCCGTAGGGCAATACCGATACCCTGCATCTGAAAGAACGCATTTCCCCGAAACCTCACAACATCGGGAATATTATATGAGAAGTCGATCTCCTGATCACGAAAGAACGCTTCCGTGCTTTCCTTCCCAAGCATGAGCGTAATCATCTCTTCCATCTCTTTTTGCTGAAGTATGTCATACTTCATAAGCGGAATCAGCCCGCTTGCTACTCGTATTGTCGGAAAGTGCCCTGTCGATAAATGAAGATCAGAGGCGCCTTCATTGACGGCGATATGAATGAGTTCCTGAAGTTTTGTGTTGGTGTTTTCCATTTTATTTTATTTTTATTGAAAGCCTTACGCGCCGATTATGTCTCGTACTTGCTTCACGACTTCCGACGGAGTCGCGTTTGCTTTCACAATGTACCCGTCCACGCCCAAATCCTTTCCTTTTTGCATATCTGATGCCTGACCAAGGTTGGAAAGGATCACCGTTTTCGCTTGTGGAGCGAGATTCTCCTTTTTTATCTTTTCAAGCAACTCGAAACCGTCCATTGTCGGCATAACAACGTCAACGAGAATCGCACACGGAGCATCCCCTTCTTTGAGCTTGGCAAGTACCGACGCTCCATCCACCGCAGGAACAACATTGAAACCGCTTTCATTGAACTTGACCGTGTACATATCCAAAAGAAAGTGATCGTCGTCCGCTATGATTATTTTTTTCTTCTGTGTATCTTCCATATCTTTTTCTAAAAACTTATATTGATTCTCAAAATACTTTTCTCTATTATACCTTACTCTGCCTCTTCTATACTAGCATACTCTCCACTCCCCTTAGAGAGTACCCACTTCTTCAAAGGGGATCAATCCCTTGAACGCCTTAATGATCGCGTCCTCTTTCATGGACAACATCCCTTTTCCACGCGCTATCTTCCATATCGCCGGTTCGGTCGGGTCAGTCAAGATCATTTTTTCTATATCCTTGTCAACATTCAAAACTTCAAGTACCGCCATACGCCCTTTCGTTCCACCGGGACATGCCGCGGATGGTACCGCCTTATAAAGACTGCCTTTCAATGGAAGCTTCTGCTTGATCTTTTCCGAAAGGTCGGCGAATTGCCGGTCGATCATTATACGGATCCCCTCATCAACCGGTATCGGACTCTTTGATTCGGGGCACATTTTCCGCACCAAACGCTGGGCGATCGCAAGAATAAGTGTCGGTGCGATCAAGTACGGATCCACCCCCATGTCGATAAGGCGAGGAATAACACCAAGCGAGTTGTTGGTGTGGAGCGTCGAGAACACCAAGTGCCCGGTCAACGCCGCCTGAATTGCCAGTTGCGCCGTCTCTTTGTCGCGGATCTCACCAACCATGATAACATCCGGGTCTTGACGCAAAATTGAACGCAAACCGTTGGCGAAAGTGTACCCAATACTCGGGCGCATCTGCGATTGACTCACCCCGTCAATATTGTATTCAACCGGATCCTCAAGACTGACCACGTTCATTTTCTCACGATTCAATTCATTGAGCATTGAGTAGAGTGTCGTCGATTTTCCCGACCCGGTCGGCCCGGTAATAAGGATCATGCCATGTGGTCGCGTGATAGCCTTTCGAACAAAGTACATATTGGTCGTACTAAAGCCGATATCTTCAAGATTTTTTACCCCTTTCGCCGAATCAAGAATTCTCATCACAACCTTTTCTCCGTAATAAGCAGGGAATGTCGATACACGAAAGTCGATCTTCCGACCATCGATACGCGCGGAAAAACGACCGTCCTGCGGTTTCCGCTTCTCATCTAATTTCAAATTGGAAAGTATTTTTATGCGGGCAACCACCGCGCTATGAACCGATACCGGCAACATAAGACTGGTATAGAGCACGCCATCAACACGAAACCGAACGCGCACCTTCTCACCCATATGCTCAATATGAACGTCTGATGCATCCCCTTCGGTTGCATGGCGAATGATAACAGCGACGATCTTGGTGACCGGTGCCTCTTCAACGATCCGTGAATCCTCCTTTTTTTCTTTTTCGTCGCCCTTATCTTTGATCAGTTCGACTGAATCGGTATCTTTTATTTCCGACTCCAATTCCGAGAGTGCTTTTGTCACCTCTCCGGTTAAACCCTTATATGTCTTGAGGATATTTTCAAAATCCGATCGTGAGATCAAAAAGACCTTGACCGGCATATTCACCTTTGACGAAATGAATCGCACCGCATCACGCACACCTGAGTTATCCGGGTTGATCGCGCCCACTTCAAGCACTCCATCTGTAATCGAAAGTGGCACCAACTCGTAATACGTGGCTGATTCTTCCGGAACATATTTGAGTATCTTGAACGGTATCTGCTTTTCGCCGATCTTCCGGATCGGCATCTGCAAAAATTTACTACGCGCATTCAGCAACGTTTCTTCGTCAACCCCTCTTTGTTTTAGAGAATCTTCAAGAGATGCATCGGGATGCTCTAATTCCTTCAGTATCGCAGTAGTATCTCCTTTCTTGATGACTCCATCTTGTACAAGTGCTTCGAGAAAATTCATTATAATTAAGATCTGGGGATGTGGTGGTACCACCCCGGTAAATCATATAATCACCTACTAGAGTATGAACATGTAATCACCTGCCCCTTGACCCTCAGTCGTCTTTGAACCGGTTTGTAATGTATCTACATTACCATTAGGTCTTTTGATCTGAATGGGGTCAAACGGATTATCCCGCCCGAGCGTTGATTCGTCGATTGATACCGTGAAGTCTTGCAAGCTTTGATATTCATCACTCTTGAAAACGCTCGTATCAAGATTGATATTTTCCAACTGCCTGAGGTCTGAAACCATCTTCCGTGTCTCAAGTTTCAGCGTATCAAGTTTATCCTGGCTTTTCACCGTTGACGGCGCAACCGTCTTCGGCTGATATTGCAAATACGCAATATACCCCGCCACAAGAAAAGTTGCCGCAACCAGACCGGATAGTATATTCATAGCGGTTCGTGACGTTAACATAACTTTATTGATTACGTGCGCCACTGAGCGCGTAAGTGACAATATCGACCTTGTACGTAAAACCACCACCTTCCTGCGGAGAGCCATTGTTTGATGAAAAATCAACGCCGACAATATCGATGACCTTCAAACTTTTTTCAAGATCCTTAATGAAAGAGGTGAATGTTTCATAGGTAGAATCAACCGAAAAACTGATATGAATAGCTTTTATTGCTCCTCCATTGATCGTTTTTGCATTCGCCTGACCAACCGCAGATACATTTTTGTCTCCTCGCAGATCATCCGCGGTCCACGAGTTAAGCGTGTCAACAGTAGGGTTATCAACCGTCAATCCGTATCGTGTGGCGACATGACTAATATCATTAACGGTCCGCACCGCATCAAACTGTTGCGGGATCATCTCGTGAGCTTTTTGCAAATCATCCGAAGAAACCGCGTCCACTTTGGCGAGAAGCTCTTGTGTTGTACTACTGATATTGTCAGCGATTTGAAGCGCGTCGTCAAGAACCTGCACCCGTTCTCGAGACGTTTGCATTTCGTGATATTCCGGAATCGCATAAAAGACCCCCAGTAATATTGAAGCGATGACGAGAGTGATTGAAATGATCGTGTTGTACATAATACTCTGTATGTTATTCGCCGGTCGTTGTCGCCGTATCGGTTATTGGATCACCGGAAGATCTTTCAAGTTGACCTGTGTACAGCAAATAGTCGGGGCGAAACTCTATGGTAAGCTCAAAATCAACATTCCCAAAATCGTCCAGTGAGAACTTTTCCAGCGCATAGTTCTTTATCGTATCGTGTTGCTCTTTTAGGGCGTCGAGTTGAGCGGCAAGAGAGGCGTAATCAAGTGTCACCCCTTTGAGAGAGATATTCACCCCCGATGATCCTGCGTTCGATCCACTCACCGTTCCACCTGCCGCCATACCGGTGAAGGTGATATCGGTAAGCTGAACGTCCTTCGCGATTGCCTTTTCAAGAAACGAGAAGATGGGAGTGAACACAACGTGTTTATCCAACACAAAATTAATGTTCGCAATATCTTTTTCCAAATTGCGCGCCTTGGCGATGATATCAGTCGATTCGAGGGCGCTCTTCTTCTCTTCAAGCGCGACCGTTTTTGCATCGACAGTTTTCTCAAGTGATGTTCGATAAAAATAGAATGTGGCATAACATGCAAATATCACCACCCATGATAGAGTAGCAAGTGCAAGAAGCAAGCTGATCGGCTTATGCCCATGCTTGCTCTGACTGGCAATGATCGGCTTTTTTGGGATAAATGATATTTTCGTATTCTTGCTCATAACAATATTGTACGATCACGCACGCATTAATCGAACGCAGACAACGCGGCACCGGCCGCAACAGCGAACTCGGGACCGATCTCTTTCAGTGTCGCCGAGAGCACATCGGGAGTTTGCATTTTCGCAAACGGATCACCCACAATAACATCTCTCCGAAGCATCGATTTCGCCATCGCCTGCACTTTTGCGGACGAAACACCACCACCGGATAAAATAACCTGTTCTATCGTTATATTATACTTCCTTTGATAATCAGACAAAACCCTTTCGATATTGGAAAAGATCGGCGAGAACGACAAGTCAACAACATGTGAGATCTTGCTTGCATTCGCATCGTGGGCATTATCAAGACCACGTTTTGCAGCCTCAGCCTCGGCAAAGTCAAGCCCGAACGACTTTGATATCATTGTCGTCGCGTCTTCTGCCCCATGATTAATAAGTTGCGTATTTCGTATCTCGCCTTCTTTCACAAGTGCAACCTTGGTCGTTGTCGCCCCGATATCGACGATCAATGCTGTTGGTGAATCTTTCCGCGCGACTGCACGAATAGTACTGAAGATCTCTATCTCGAATGCACCACCCGACAGCCCTAACTCGGCCTCGATATCTTGGTGCCGACCCAGTGTTTCCTTATGAATTGCGGCAATGAGCACGTTCACTTTTTTCCTCCCCTTCCCCGAAACCTCCTCGTCCTGTGGAATAACCCACGAGTCAAGAGCAACCTCTTCGATCGGAACCGGTATGTACTTTCGCGCTTCCATTGGAATCACTTCTTCAAGTTGCTTCCGCTTGAGTTCCGGCATCTCAATAACGGCAAACATTGTTGATTTCATCGGAATCGCCAGCACGGTCTCGGCGGCATTGATCTTCGTCTCACGGAGGAGATCACCAAGTGCTCCCACGACCTGCCCCTTTGTCAAACTGGTCGCTTGCCCAACAGCAAGCTCTGCGTATGGCCCTAAAGCGAGGCTTCCATAATTTTCAAGGATCAAATCCCCACCGTTTTTCTTTATTTGAACGATCTTGACTGCCGACGAGCCAATATCAACCCCGAGAACATTATCGCTCCCTGCCAAGAGTTTTGAAGAAAATAATTTGCTCAAGAAATTAGCCATGCACTTTTGTATCAGATGTATAGTATTATAACATGATGTCTAAAAAACATTGCTTAAAAACAGGGGATTATCCACACCATCACACGATACTCAAAACTCTCATGCAAAAGATATCCACCGCACTAAAATCAGTATTTGATACGGCACTTCGTCTGCTATTCCCGACGAAATGTATTTCATGCAACGCGGAAGGGACCACCCTCTGTGATAATTGCGTACAAAAAATTCCCACGCCTGAACCTCCTCACGACTCGTTCGTATCATCGATGTTCGATTATCACCACCCGATCACCAAGCACGCGATCTGGATGCTCAAATTTCGTGGCGATCGAACCCTTGCAAAACTTTTTGCCCGCGTGATCCACGATCACCTACTCGAAGACACCAGCGACAAAATGATATTCGAAAACTTTCGTCACCCACTCCTCGTACCAATTCCACTTACGAAAAAACGCTTGAAAAAGCGCGGTTTTAACCAATCGGAAGCCATCGCTCGCGAGCTGTCCTTTATCGACATTGGCGGAGAATTGGAGTTTGAAAAAAATGTCCTTTTGAAGATTCACGACACGCCTCCACAAACATCCCTAAAGGACAAGCGTGCACGTGCACGAAATGTTAAAGATTGCTATTCGGTTGCGGACAAAAAAATGATACGTGATCGAAACGTTATTCTCATCGACGATGTCACCACGACCGGCGCGACCTTGCGTGAAGCGCGAAAAGTCCTCCTTGCCGGTGGTGCACGAAAGGTGTACGCCTTCACCGTAGCACACTGACAAATGAGGAAAAATCTGCTACAGTACCCAAGTACGGAAATGCCGACTTTGGTAAGATCCGACAAAAAGCTTGTTACGTAGCATGCTACGTAACAAGAACAGAACAATTGAATCGATTCCGCCAAAGGCGGAATGTACGGAGGAGTGCCAGAGTGGTCGGACAGTGCTACTCACTGTCCCCAGCTAAGGAAACCTTAGCAGAGTGCCCCGGCGATACTCCTTGTGTAAAAATAATACGGAGGAGTGCCAGAGTGGTCGAATGGGGCACCCTGCTAAGGTGTTAGGCGGGAAACCGCCTCGAGGGTTCGAATCCCTCCTCCTCCGCTTGAGCCCCGCGAAAGTGGAGAAGAGGAAGTGCCCTGCGGCACTCCCGTGAGGGATTCGAAGATGTCGAGTGTATCGCAACGAGTCCGAGGCACGAGGACGAAGTGAGATACGAGACATGTACCGTTCCTGTAGGGAAAGAATCCCTCCTCCTCCGCCAATTGAAACTTCCACTCCGCGAAAACGAAGGAGAGGAAGCGTTTTGTGGCTAAAGTCGTATGATATATACTTAGATTAATGAGAAAAAGAAGCATTCGTGCACTCGGAATATTTGCAGTTTTCTATGTTATTTTCGGTATTTATCTAACTCTCAACCAAGAGAAAGTTGTGTATCATCCATTTCCACAAGATTTTACTGGTTGTGAAAAATTTTCTGAAGCAGAAAAAGTTACCTATCAAGATACACGAATGTATGTGAATCTCGTTGAAGACAAGCCGACTGTTGTTTTATATCACGGTAACGCAGGATCAGCTTGTGGTAGAAAATTTTATGCAGACATATTCTCACAAGCTGGACTTGGATATGTAATTGTCGAATACACTGGATACAGCAATGATGCACAAGAACCATCGCACGAGTTGCTGAAACGAAATGTGGCACAAGTTGTCGCCTATCTTGATGAGAATGAAATATCACCGGTATTTGTAGTTGGAGAAAGTATCGGTACCGGAGCAGCTTCGTATCATACTTCCTTAAAAGCACCTGAAAAGCTCCTCCTTATTTCTCCCTTTACAGACCTGGAAGCGATTGCAAAAAATCGTTTCTGGTTTTATCCAACAAGCATTTTGGTAGATAACGCCTTTAATAATGTCACCGCGCTCGATAACTACTCTGGCGAAACAATGATCATACACGGTACTTCAGATAATATTATTCCCTACAAACTAGGGAATAGACTTTTCCAGTCTCTACCAGGAAATAAGAAAATAATTTCAGTTGAAGGAGCTGGACATAATGATCTATTTACCTACGAAAGTACCTATCAGGCAATCAAAGAATTCTTAAAAGATAAATCTTAAGTATTACGGAATGACACACGGAAAAGAGACTTGACCATATTTTCTCTCCATGTTTAGAAAACAAAAATCTCATTTTTTTTCGACATCAAAGGGATTTACTCTCATTGAGTTGCTTGTTGTTCTCACAATAATCGCAATTCTCGCATCAATCGTGCTTTCAAACATACACAAAGCTCGAGAAGCAGCATACTTTGTTAAAGCAAAGCAAGAATTACGTAGCATCCATGAATCTCTTGAACTCTACAAGAATGACAACGGGGGCGATTACCCCCCTGATGCGGACCGCAATATTCCTCCAGGCCTTGAACAGTATTTGGCTCCAGACATATGGCCAGGTGGGGCATGGCCAGGCAGTGTTCTCGATTGGGACAACTGGAATGAGCCTGGTACTGGTAAAAAAATCTATCAAATCAGCATTCGATTTTGTCCCGTTGGTGAGCCAGAAAACTGTCGTTTTCCAGACGAAAATTGGGCACAAAATTTTGATATCAGTAGTTCAGTATTTTACTGTATAGATGGTCCTTGCCGTGCGCATATTGCGAAACCACCTAACCATCCAGGATATTGTGTTAACTGTCTGGAACCGCAATATCCGTATGGAATTTATTAGAAGGATACCACCAAAAAACCTGCAAGAAGCGAGGGTCTGACCCCTTTGTCATCAACTTTACAAACTATCGCAACACCTCCCACATCCCCGGATCTTCTCCCCCATCGAACTTAAAGACAGCAACACCACGGATGCCAAGTTTGCGCGCCAGGGCTACTTTGTCGGCGATCGCTTGCGCGTCACTCCACGTGAGATAGTTAAATGGCTTGGTACCACTCATATACGAAAACGCGTTTTGCGCAAATGATGAAAGCGAAACGGTTTGCCGAGTTTGCGTTGACTCATCACCGGAGGGTGCGACTGCCGCGAGGATGTCGGGATCATACAAGAACCCCATCTCGCCCGCGCTGGTGCGTGCCGGTGTAATGCCGAGCGTTTCGGCGATGTCGGTCGCGTAGCGATAATTGAACGGCCAAAGCACTTTATATTTGTAATTACCACCAGGTATTGGTGTCACCGTGTATTCATAGCCATAGGTGGGAACCCCGATCACAAGTTTCTTTTTATCGATATCCTTCGCTGCGAGCGTTACGAGATCCTCCACCCACCCCGGGTCAGAAACAGGAGCATACGGTGCCGTTCGTGCGGCGTTGAGCCGTCGATCCACCACTCCTTGATCATACGCCATGATCTCCACGCGATCACAGTATTTATTCATTTCCACGTAATCGTTGGCAAAATCCTGTGCGTCGGGAGGAATGGTTTCCCCCGGCAAGTAACGATCGTAAAGTGGCATACGCGACTCAACGGTGCAGTACACCCATTTTTTACCCATGCGCCAATAGAGACCTTTGAGGAATGTCGAGAAATAGTCGATCGTTTCATGTTTCTTCGCTTCAAAGTCGATATCGATACCATCAAAACCATTTTCTTTCACCACTTTTGCGATCTCATCCTCGAGCGCGATGCGTTTCGTTTTGTTCGAGAGGATCTTATGGATAGTGTTGCCATTTCCCCACATCACACTCGGAACGACTCGCACACCACGCGCGTGCGCCTCTTTGATGAAGCTTTTCCATGGCTCTTCTCCAAGATGCGCGGTATCAGCAAGCGTTCCATCGCTTTTCATCGTGTAGCCGAACGGCATCACGCTCGTCAATTGGTCAAGGTGTGGAATGACGTCCTGTGTCCCAGTCGCCGAACGCCAGTACGGTATCCAACCGGAGAATTCAAAGTTTTTTGTTCGCGTGGTGTTTGTTACAGACACCGTTGGAGCACTGCCGGTGGCAAGTGCCACGCGCGTCCTCGGGCCGTAAATACCGTAGCCTTCGAACGTCGCGTTCGTGCAAATAACGCCCGAATCGCATTGAAATTTCTTAACCGCCGCATCCGTGAGCGGGCCGAAATAGCCGGTGTTGTAGGAAGCGCCGAGATACCCGCGCGCGATGAGCTCATTTTGCAAAGCCGTTACATCACTCCCCGACAGCCCGATCGAGAGTGAACGCACCGTGGCCAAAGCACTCGCAGGTACAAGAAAGAAAAGTGCAAGAAAGAACGAAAAAGTAATAAAGGGAATACGTTTCATCGTAGTGAACATGATACCAAGCAAGCAAAATGTTACAACCTCTTTACCATAATGGTGTGCGACCGCACGCAATTATGGTAAAAAATAGTCGCTTACTTCTCTACCCCCCCCAACACATTGAGACACAATAGCAACGGCAAGACGGCTACCCCTCCGCCCTTCGCATGCTACAATAGCCATATGGACCTAGAAACTCGGCTTGAAAAGGCGTTCCGGCTCACCCCGACGCAAAAAAAGGCGCTCACGCGGCTCGGGATCGGCACTGTGCACGATCTCCTCTTTCATTTCCCCTCTCGTTACGGCTCCCCGCTTGCAATCAAGCGTATTGCTGACCTTACAGAAGGTGATGAGGCGATCGTGTACGGCAAGGTGACAAACGCGAAGACCTCGAAAGCGTACCGCATGAAGATCCCGCTTGCTGAAGCAACAGTGAAGGACGACACTGGAAAAATCAAAGCGGTATGGTTTCGCCAGGCATACATTGCAAAAATGCTTGCAGACGAACCGCTCGTTAAACTCAAAGGACGGGTTGCTAGGCGCGGGTCATCGCTCTACCTTGCCAATCCTGAAGTCGAGAAAACAAAAACACTCCCCATCGACTTTGCCGATTCACTCTTTGTCAGAGAAAATGGAGAACCGGATGAAGATTTTCTCTACCCCATCTATCCCGAGAGTCGCGGGATCACCAGCCGATGGTTCTATCACCATATCCACGACCTCCTCACCACAGATATTCTCGATCACATCGAAGACCCGATCCCGAGCGAAATACTGGAGCGGTATCATCTCCCCGGACTCAAAACCGCACTTGTATTCATTCACTCACCAAAAAAAGAATCAGATGCCGAAGCCGCACGCAAGCGGTTTGCGTTCCAAGAAGTGTTTTTCATCCAGCTCTCCCGCATCGGTGCGCGAAAACGCTATGAACAAGAACGGTCGTTTATCGTTAATGCAGACAAGAACGACATCGCCGATTTTATCAAACGATTCGGTTTTGAGCTGACCGACGCACAAAAAAATGCGATCGACCGTATCCTCGATGACTTTCGTTCCGGCAAACCAATGTTGCGTCTGCTTGAAGGGGATGTCGGCTCGGGCAAGACCGCTGTCGCTGCGACGACTGCGTATGCGATCATAAAAACGCCACCACAAGAACAGGATTTCGGCACCTTACAGGTCGCCTACATGGCACCGACAGAAATCCTCGCCAAACAACACTTCGCGTCGTTCATCGAATACTTCGCTCACACCGGTATTAACATTGGCCTCATTACCGGAAGCGGATGCTACAAATACCCGTCCAAAGTTGATGCAGGAAAACCAACAAATATTTCACGCACGCAACTCCTAAAGTGGGTGGCAAACGGTGAGATTGCGATCCTCTTCGGCACGCACGCGCTCATACAAAAGTCCGTTACGTTTAAACATCTCGCATATGTGATCGTGGATGAACAACACCGCTTCGGGACAAAACAACGCATGCAACTGACAAAAAAAGACGTAATCGCCCCGCACTTTCTCTCCATGACGGCAACCCCGATCCCCCGCACGCTCGCGCTCACGATATTCGGCGATCTTGATCTGACATTGCTTGATGAAATGCCACGGGGACGAAAACAGATCATTACCGAGATCGTTCCGCCCGCGAAGCGCGACGGAGCGTACGAAGCAGTACGCAATGAGCTTGCCGACGGCCGTCAGCTCTATGTTATTTGCCCGCGCATTGATGAGCCGGATCCTCATAAAGAATCAGCGCTCAACGCAAAATCAGTAAAAGCAGAAGCAAAGCGTCTCAAAAAGGATGTTTTCAAAGAGTACGAGATTGACATACTTCATGGAAAAATGACACCGAAAGAACAGCAGGCAGTGATGAGCGATTTTTCCGACAAAAAAATCAATATCTTAGTCGCCACATCCGTCATCGAAGTCGGCGTCAACATCCCAAACGCCACCATAATCGTGATCGAAGGGGCGGAGCGATTCGGTCTCGCTCAACTCCACCAGCTCCGCGGACGGGTTTTAAGAAGCGAGCACCAAGCATATTGCTATATATTCAGCGGATCGGACAATGAGAAGTCGATGAAACGCCTCGCGGCACTCGCGAGCGCGAAAAACGGATTTGAACTCTCGGAGATCGATCTTACTCTCCGTGGCGCCGGATCTCTCTCGGGCAAAAAACAATGGGGTATTTCCGACATCGGCATGGAAGCGATCCGCAACATTAAGATGGTGGAAGCGGCACGCGCGGAAGCAGAACAGATGTTGAACGAAGACCCCGCACTCACCAAGCACTCATCCCTCAAAGCCCGTATCACAACAATCGACAAGAACGCTCATTTTGAATAGCCACCAAAAACAACAAAAGATGAACTGCCATGTAAAGAACGGCTATTAGATACACTTACAAAGCAATTGTTCATATGGAATCTAACTGATGAGCATAGTCAGGAAACCCCGCTCCGCTATTCTCTGGAACAGGGTTTTCTTTCCCATATCTTACTCAGCACCACAAATAAGGAGATTCAATTAATTTTGATCAAACCTGTACGCTTACTAAATACAGTCAGACTTCCTTATACATAAACCGTTAACAGTTCACCAGACCAAAGCCATCTCCTAATTACCATCCAACTGCATTATTAGAACAGCAATAATGGATCCGTCACACTAAACCAATTATCACTGTAGTCAGTCACAGACTGCCCGGTAACAGTATTCGCGCCTGTAGCACTAATATAGATCTTATAATTATCGACGTTGTTCGGCATGGTAATCGATTCTATCCCATCGTTCGGGGTAGCATTCCTCAAAAGCGCCCACCCACCAGAGTCGTTTACTCGCCATATTCGGACATTCGCGCCCGCCTTTAGACCTGAACTTGTCCATGTGATGTTATGTGCCGTATTTATGTTGTATGTTTGTCCTCCGTTCGGCGCCGTAATCGTAACAACCGGTTTGGGCACGACCCTGAATGTGTTGTCGCTTTCATCAGTGAGAACCCTCCCGAAAGAGAGCCACGATGTATTTGCATTGATAGCGATCTTATATGTACCAAGAGGAACACCACTTGTATCCCATGTGTATGACCCATCATTCGGCGTACTATTAACAATCGTCGTGTAAGCCCCTGTCGTCATGTTGTGAAGACGAATCCGTACCCTACTTCCTGCATACCAACTATCAAACCAGTGATCATATCCGTTATCAACCCACTTAATCGTATACGTTGTCCCTACCCCAACGCCAACCAGTTCACCGCCATTCGGCTGTACAACTAATAGCTTACTTGGCTTTACAATTGAAAAATTGCTATTACTATCGTCCTGCACGAAGAACAAACCCCTTTCTTTGACCGATACCGTTACACGATAATTATCATGCAATTCTTGATCAGGTGGAATTGTCCATGAATAGGTGTGAACATTGGATGGTATGTTTGAAGCGAGCACTTCATACGTGTTGTCGTTTATAATACCAACTTCATACTCGGAAAGACCAACATAGTTTGAATCCCATTTAATTTGTACCGTATCCCCAAGTTCATATATTTCACCACCGTTTGGCGAAGTGACAGTTATTGTTGGTATTACTGTGCCGGGAGCAACAAAAGTGCCCGTGCCACATCCGGAAGCGGTGCGAATAGAAGTTCTAGTATCTGGTCCCACAACACCATACCCGGTCGTTGCGGCAGTTCCCGGATTAGCTGCCGGCAAAACATCGTGGGTAGTTTGCCATTCCTGAACAGCTCCCTCGGTCAAGTTTCCAAAAAATCCGGTAACAGAACCTGCCGGATAAATATCTGGGTACCTCGCGAGAAACTCCTGCAACACCGAGACTTCTCCGTTTGAATTTGCGTCCGTTGAAGCGGGCACCCTTTGCATGGTTTGCGTAAGGTCAACACAACGATCTGTCGGTGATACACCGTTGGAAACTATATCCGCGCTATCAATCACACCGTCGCCATTTACATCGGCACCGGCACAAGCAGGATCAGCAGGGTTTCCCCCTTGACATGCTCGAGCCAAATTCGCGGCATTCACTGTTGATTGTGCGGCACCGGCGCTAGCAATTGCAACATCAGTTGAATCGATTGTCCCATCACGATTAAGATCAGCATTGATACACGGACCGGCAGGAAGACTACCGACACAATTTTGAATCGACAAAGCATAAGGAGAAAGCAAATCATTCTGACTAGCGATGTCTGAGGTATCGATCACACCGTCGCCATTTACATCTGCGGCGGCACAGGCGGGATCGGTAGCGGGATCGTGACCGGCACAAGAAGCAATGAGCTGAGAGGTACTATCGATGGCCGTCGTAGAAACCCCATTGGCGAGATTATTGTCAGCCTGATCGATTACCATCGTGATTGAGATCAGCATTGGCACAATTGGGATCGGTAGCGGGATCGTGGTTCAAACATGATAACACGAGTGCGGATTGAGATGATGACCCACTCAAACTATACGCCGGCACTCCCATTTTCAAAAACAGATCTGTGGTATCGATCACCCCGTCGTGGTTCACATCGGCGGCGGCGCAATCACCGACTGGTGGATGCCCCATACAGGCATTAAGCCCCGCAACGTCCGCGCCGACAGCAGGCGAACTGCCAATAGCTACCTGAAGATCAGCCTGATCGATTACCCCATCGTGATTGAGATCAGCGTTGGCACAGGCGGGATCGGTAGCGGGATCGTGACCGGCACAATCTGATACATGAGAAATACCCGAGGTATCGCCAGTCGAAGTTCCTGATGCGGCCACAACATCAGTGCCGTCGATTACACCGTCGCCATTTACATCGGCGTTAAGACAGGCGCCGGCGATATTTTCGTGATAACAGTCACTGATCGTTTGGAGATTGGAATTAGTGGCAGAATGAAAACCATGGACTCCCGAAACAGCAAGTGCATCGTCCGCGTCAACCCCGCCATCGCCATTTACATCGGCGGCGAGGCAAGCACCAACAAACGGTTGCCCGATACATGATGTTACCAGACCGATACTCGGCGTGGCGGATGCCGTTGACATGAGCGCAACCAAGGCAACGCTGACTGCAAAAACGACCGCGAGAATTCTTTTTATCATAATTATGAAGACTACTTACAACAAATTATTAAAATAACCAAGGTATTTGCGACACCTCAAATAACATATATCTATGATACACGTTCCACAAGCAAGAAAGAAGAGGGCGTATGTGGAAAACAGAGAAATAGTGACACGTGTACCATTATTACACTCTGGTAGTAACGGTCTTTCCCCCGGTTCAATGAGCGCAATAACAAGCTGATATACCATTTTCATCTGCTGTGCCTTCGTGGTATTATGTGCTCGCGCACGAAAACACCCCAAAAAACCTTGCCGGTAAGGGTTGAATTTCGAGCACATGTGGTTGAAACTGTCCGTCCGCTCGTAGCTCAGTTGGTTAGAGCATCCGGCTTATATCCGGACGGTCCCAGGTTCGAGTCCTGGCGGGCGGACGGACAGTTGCAATTCATATAAAAAACCGATAGATTTTCAGAGAATACTCTGATACAATGACGGCCGACAAGGGCTCATAGCTCAGTTGGTAGAGCGCGGCATTCGCATTGCCGAGGTCAGGAGTTCGATTCTCCTTGAGTCCACCAAACAAAATTTCTCGCGCTGGCGACCGAAGCACAAGAAACAAAAAGAGTGAAAAGGAGGTGCCGCCGATTATGGTAACACCTCCTTTTCCTTTCCAAGATACGCGATGATCACGCTACTTCCTCTGTCGAAGCTGGCGCGCTCTCGTCTTTGAGCTTTTTCGGTTTGATATTATTCAAGATCAGCAGTTTTTCAAATTCTTCACGCTCAATCGTTTCCATGCTCACCAATTCATCAGCAATGGAATCAAGCGCTGTGCGGTGCTCAGTGATAACGTGCTTCGCCCGAGCAAGTGCTTCGTCGACGAGGCGCGAGATCTCATTGTCGATCATCGTGGACATTGTTTCGGAATATTCACTACCGGTCACTCCGCGCCCAAAGAGCGCGTGCCCGGCAGAATCTTCAAGCGCAACCGGTCCGATCTTCTCCGACATACCATAACGAGTTACCATATCGCGCGCGACAGACGTCGCAACCTGCAGATCGCTCGACGGCCCCGTGGTTAGATCGCCAAATATCTCCTGCTCGGCAACATATCCCCCAAGCGACACCGCCAAATCATCAAGAAACTCGCGCTTTGATTGCAACCGCCGTTCTTCAAGCGGCAGTTTGAGCGTATACCCACCCGCATGCCCGCGCGCAATGATCGAGACCTTATGCACAGGATCAGCGTTCGGCAATACCGACGACACCAACGCGTGCCCCGCTTCATGGTAGGCGGTTATCTTCTTTTCTTTTATTGAAAGGACATGACTCTTACGTTCCGGCCCAAGCATTACTTTCTCGATCGAACGGATCAGATCGTATTGAGTTACTTTCTTGCGATTTTCCCGTGCCGCCAAGATCGCCCCTTCATTCATGAGTGAGTTAAGATCAGCCCCCGAGAAACCAGGTGTACGCTCCGCAATGACCCGCAGATCGATATCTTCTCCCAGTGGCTTGTGAGCAGAGTGTATCTTGAGTATCGCCTCGCGGTCATTACGATCGGGTAGATCAAGCATCACCCGACGGTCAAACCTTCCCGGACGAAGAAGCGCCGGATCGAGCACATCGGGACGGTTCGTCGCCGCCATGACGATCACTTTTTCGTTTTGTTCAAACCCGTCCATTTCAACAAGTATTTGATTGAGGGTTTGTTCACGTTCATCATTTCCGCCACCAACACCGGTGCCACGCACACGCCCCACCGCATCGATCTCATCCACAAAAATGATCGCCGGAGCCGCCTTTTTGACCATGCGAAAAAGATCACGCACTCGCGACGCACCAACCCCCACGAACATTTCCACAAATTCAGAACCCGAGATAATAAAGAACGGTACACGCGCCTCCCCCGCTACCGCTCGAGCAAGAAGCGTTTTCCCAGTTCCCGGCGCGCCCATTAAGATGACGCCCTTTGGAATACGCGCTCCGATATCGAGAAATTTTTTCGGATTTTTCAAAAAGTCGACAATCTCGCGAAGTTCCTCTTTCGCCTCTTTTACACCGGCAACGTCATTAAAGGTTACCCGCTGGCTTTTATCTTTCGGATCGATTATGCGTGCCTTTGACTGACCGAACGAGAACGCCTGCATGCCTGCACCTTTCACTTGTCGCAGTATGATCCAAAAGAACGCAACAATGAACACGATGGGCAAGATGATTGGCGCCAGCGTTAAAAACCAATACAGAAATCCTGTGTCACTCTTGATATCGATCTTAACGGCAGAAAGCGCCGCGGGAGACACCCCATAATTATTGAGTGTCTCGGAGAGTGATGATTCTGTCTCTTTTTTTGAGATCTTTTCAGTTTCATCGTTATAGGTGATCTTCAGTGTCTCCCCTTCAACACTAATAATGGAAACTTCCCCCGCTGATATATCGGTTGAAAGTTGCGAGAGCGGTATTTCTTCTATGTTCTTTTGATTCTCAACAACATATGAGTATACCGTCCCAATAATGAGAAAGAAGAGTAAAATACTCAGAAAATTGCTCAAAAACTGCCGTTTATCGTTGAACTTCTTCTTTCTTCCTTTTTTATTTTTATTGAAATTAGCCATAGGGAACCTATTATACATGAAAGTACTAAACAAAAAAAGCCGCCCCTGCCAGCTTGTGGCAAGGGGCGGACGCTATTGTTCATGCGGAGTTGATGAAGAATCTTCGCAGGCGCTCGCAGGTTGTGTCAATAACCTGTACAAGATCCAAATCTTCCGTGCCGACCGGGACACGCTCCGGTTCAAGCACTATTGGCTCTTTGTTAGCGAGATAGCGATGCGCCTCTTCGTGTGACACACCGCACCGCATCACCAGCTCGAGACACGCCTCCATGTACGTGTACCCGTAATCATCGATAAAATAACAGACGAACGGACGAATGAAGCAGGCGTGCATCTCTAATTCATCGTTATCGCCAACAACCCGACCGATTTCTATCGGGATGTATATTTTATCGACATCAAGATCGATCATTACCACCTCCTTTCTTTGAAAGTTAAGCCTGCGGATGATCATTCACCTGAGGCAGGCAACCGGGGAGCTCGTCTTCGCAATCGCAGTCGCAGTCATCATTGTAATCATCAAAGAGGCACGAGGCGATATTTTCCCACGCCTCCTCGATACGCACGCGAAGACCTTCTTCCTCCTCGGGCGCGCGATGAGACCTGACGACGAATGCCTGCCAGACCTCTGCACGAAGAGTGTCAAGATACGCCGTTGCCTCCTCGGCACTCATTCCTTGCGCGACGAGTACTCTGTGCACATCATCTGAATGATAGTTCGTCGCCTCTCCGTGCTCACGATAGAACACGTAGAAAACAAATGGATTGATGAAATACGCGACTTCGTATTTATCACCCATCATCCACTTGATCTCGATTGGGATGTACACCCTCTTCCACGCTTGCGACCAAACATCACTGTGCGCCATCTCGCTCCTCCTTTCGGGTTTACTTCCAGGATTTTAAAACAACTCTCTTCTGCCAGAGAACCTACAACATAATTATTGTCTTGTCAAACCATGGCACACTTGCTACCATAAGAAACATGCCAACATTGGTACAGAACAAAAAAATACACTTAAACTACGAAATTCTTGAGCAATTTGAAGCGGGAGCAGAACTGTTCGGTTTCGAGGTAAAATCACTCCGCGACAAGCAGGGCTCTCTTGAAGGCGCCTATGTGATCGTGCGCGGTGGTGAAGCGTTCCTCATCGGAGCGCACATTCCACCCTACCAACAAGCAAACACACCGGAGAGCTACGACACCTACCGTAATCGTCGGCTCCTTCTCTCCAAAAAAGAGATCGCGAAGCTCATCGGCGCGGAAAAAGAGAAAGGGTTGACTATCACCCCTATTTCGTGGTACACTAAAAAAAAGCGAATAAAGCTCGGAATCGGGATCGCCCGCGGGAAGAAAAAAATCGACAAGCGCGAAACGCTCAAGAAAAAAACTGCCGCACGTGACATCGACCGCGAACTCCGAGGAAAATATTGATCGAACTTTGAAAATATAAACATCGACCGTTCCCCGAGCCTGATCTTGCAAAAGATCGGGCTCGGGGGATGATCGGCTTAGACGGAGAATTGACTTTGCTATGCGCGAAGCCGAGGACGCCACCTGACTCGTCTGCCTCACGGCAGAAAAACGATGGCACACAACAAATGCAAAAAATACATTTGCTAAAGCAAAGGCAGTGGTTAGCCCATACTTTGCTCCTGCTTTCGCACTAGCCTAAGCGGGCGTCCGCTCTTCTTGATGTCCGAGCAAGAAGGGACGGGTGTAATATCCTTCGGACTGGAGAACGCAATCTCCTTGACGCGTTCTTGAGACAAAGAGGATCGAAACGATGAGATTTTGATCGTTTCTCACTCACCGTTTCTAAACCACAAAATGATCTACGCTCCGTAGACCCATAGCAAACCATTCTCCGGACGGGGGTTCGATCCCCCCCATCTCCACCACTTACAAAAATTAGCCCTGACGAAAAGTCGGGGCGATTTTTGTTTGTGGAGATGGAGCAAGGAAACAGCTTGCCTTGCGTGGGGAATTGAAAGCCAGAACATGCCGCAGGGCAGTAGTTTTCCAAATAAACTGACACATTAGTGACCAATACCCTAAAAGAATTACACAATTAATACCACAATTAATTGTGGTATTAATTGTGTAATTCTTTTCCTCGCAAACTCTTGACTGGGTAGTATACCAATGCTACTATCCGCAAGGATTTTGATCGCGAAGGACGCCACAAACCCGCAACAGACAAGGAGAGCACGATGAGTTGGTACTGGCAGAAGCACCGTAGAGAGGACGAGGTGACGCAACGTCGCACGGCACGCACGTCCCATCAAAAGGGGCACACCCCCGAGCCGGCAAGCGACGATGCCGTCCGCAAGATCGACGATGTTGTTCGCGACATCGAGCACACGCCGGTGGAAACCGGCGCCTAGCCCCGCCAAAAAGCCCCGCGCTTTGACAGGCGGGGCTTTTTTTGTGCTCCCCTCGAGAGAGACTCCCCTTCTTATTCTGAATCTCGACCAGACATCATTCCGTGCATGCCAGGACCAGGGTGAGGCGGGAATGGAAGCTCACCATCTTCCGACTGAATAAATTTGATCACCGGTTCGTCATTCGCATTTACGCCAAGGGTAACCTCTTCTCCGTCAGCATTCGTGTACATGAGAAACGAAGTTGGTTTCATATCCTCATGGAATTTTTCGCGCTCTTCGATATGTTGGCGAACATCCTCGGGCAGATCCGAAAGTTTTTCTTCAAAACTTTCGACATCGTGCATCATCGGCATACCGAATGCGCGCCCCGCCCGACCGATAAAACCTCCAACCGGCATCTCATCCGCACTTACCACCTGAAGGTCGGTAGCATTCTTTGCTTCGGTAAGGGTATCCGCAAGTGATGCCTTGATCTCCTTATTGTGCGCCTCTATTTCCTCGGGAGAAAGATCATGCATACCCATAAATCCCTTTTCTCCGTGGAGTCGAATTCCCTCTTGGAACCGCTCTTCAAGAGCAGCACGATCTTCATCAGAAAGATTCGCAATCCGTTCGAAGCCACGCCCCACGATCTCTTGCGCATCAGCATAAGCAACCGAAGCCGCTGACGGACCAAGGGTGCCTGCGGCAATAATGATCGCAACAACAGCAACACTGGAAAGCGCAAAACTTTTTTGCATGGTAGACATAGTACTTATAATACTTTTTATTATTGTGCCAAATCGTTCCCCGTCCAACCGATTCCTTTGTACCACAAGGAGCCCTGCGCGCAAACGACGCTTGTGATGGGACATCGAATACACTTTCGGGGTCTTTACTTTTGAGAACGGTGTATCATTTCGGTTCATATGATTTGACATATTTTGTTAATAAGGAGGTTCGACTTTGTGTGTCCTCCTCTTCTTGTAACGCATGACAACCTTTTTCGTTGCATTCTTTTCGAAGTCGCGCGATCGCTCGTGAGAGAAGCGACTTCACGGTTCCTTCTTTTTTCCCAAGGATCTCGGCAATTTCCGAAAGTTTTTTCTCTTCAAAATATCGCAACGCCAACACTTCTTGGTATTTTGACGGAAGGTCTTCAATAAACCCTCGTACCTCTTCCCACGTCGAGGATCGTTCAAGTTCTCGTTCTTGCTCAAGAATTTCTTCAAGCACATCTGCATCGCTTTGAAAGTCGAAGCCGGACTCCTCAAGGAGCGCGTCGAGGGATCGAGATGTGTATTTTGATCTTCTGAAGTATTGGTTGATCTCGTTGGCGGCAATACGATACAACCAACTTACAATGGAAACGTTCCTCCAGCGAAATTGCCACAGTCGATCAAGTGCCTTAAAAAATGTTTCGGCGACAATATCCTGACTCGCATGAACGTTCCCAACCCGTTTCAGTACATACCCAAAGATAGGGTCATAATACGCATCAAAAATCTCCCCGAATGCTTCGGGGTCCTTGCGCGCTCGCTGGATAATATCTTTCTCGTCGGATTTATTCATTTACACTAAGTACAATACACCAGATCGAAAAAGGTTGCATAATCAAATCAAATACTCGTCACTGTCGGGAACCTTCACAATAGTCCAAAAATACCCTTCTCTTATAAGGTCTTTGTTTTTATAAGCAACATATGGTAGAACAAAGGCAGATTGGTTACATTCACCAAGAAACTTCTCACAAGGAAAGGAGGTGGGCAATGAGTTACCGAGGACCGGAAAACAGAACAGTAATTGCACGTGGGAAACATCGGACACAACTCGAACCTTACAGCGGTCGAGTGACCGAGGGCGGCAGAATCCTCGCCGAAGGTGAAGAGCGGCGCCGACAAGAGTTTATTGCGACGTACCGACTGGCTCCGGACACGTCGTGGAAAACGATCAGCATCATCCGCACTGAGCTCTGGCGACAAACTCTGGTGGAACGGCTCGGGGTAGATGAAAACACGACACTCCGAGATGCCATCGGGATCAGTGCGCAACGCCGTCATGCAAAGCGAGCGGCGAAGGTCGGACTGCCACCAAGTGCGGACCCGATGGAGATCGCTCGCCGTGAGCCCGACTGGGAGGAGTCGATCAGAATGTGCACGTAGCCACACAGCAAAACGACCACCGCGCAACAAGCGCACGGTGGTCGTTTTTTTTGTAAAAATCTGTCTTTGGTTTTATGATCGCGTTTTTATTTCCTCTTCGACACGCGCAAGAAAATCAGTAACCGACATCGCGCCAACTTTTCCGGTGTCGCGACTCTCAACCGTAACGGCGTTCATTTTTACCTCTTCCCCACCGATAATAAGGTAATAGGGAACTTTTTCTTGTTTTGCTTGACGCACTTTTTTGCCAAGCGTTTCGTTCGAGTCATCAAATTCCGTGCGAACTCCTGCTGCTCGAAGATCATCAGAAACTTTTTGCGCAAACGCTTGATGATCCTTACCGATGGGAAGTACCCGCACTTGCACCGGTGAAAGCCATACGGGGAAATTCCCCGCGGTATGCTCGATCAGTACCGCCATGAATCGCTCGATCGATCCCATGACCGCCGAATGGATCATAACGATCCGCTCTTTCTCACCTTTTTCATTGACACACACAAGGTCAAACCGGTCCGGCATATTCATATCAAGTTGAATGGTCGCCACTTGATGACTCCGACCAAGTGAGTCCTTTGCCATAAAGTCGATCTTCGGACCATACATAGCCGCTTCACCACGTGCTTCAAAGTACGAGGCTTTTCGTTTTTCAGCAATATCGCGCAACGCAACTTCGGCATCATGCCAGATCTTCTCGGTTCCAATATATTTCTCAAAATGTTCCGGATCGTGAAAAGAGAGTCGCACCGAGAGTTCAAAGCCAAACGTCGTGTAGAATGTTTCAATGATGTCCCAGATCGCGCCAAACTCTTCGGCAACTTGCGACGCCCGACAAAAAACATGCGAATCATCCTGCGTGATTGAGCGTACGCGTGTCAGTCCGGCAAGTTCACCCGACTGTTCATCGCGGTATACTTTCGTTGTCGAAGCATAACGCTGAGGCATATCACGGTAGCTCCACGCACGGCGCGCGTAAATCTGCGTATGGTGTGGACAGTTCATCGGCTTCATCGCAAATTCATGTTTTTCCCGCGTCGTAATGCGAAAGAGCTCGTCTGCAAATTTTTTCCAATGGCCACTTTTTTCATAGAGATCTTTTTTGGTGATATGCGGAATATCAACACGTTCGTAACCTCGCTTGCGCCGAAACTCCCATACAAAACTATCGAGCAGATCACGAATGATTGTTCCACGCGGTGTAAAGAGCGGCAATCCACCACCAACAAGATCGGAGAATACAAAAAGATCAAGTTCGGTGCCAAGCTTGCGATGATCACGCGCACGCGCTTCTTCTTGCATCTTCACGTACTCATCAAGTTCTTGTTTCGTAGCGAACGCGATGCCATAGATACGCGTCAACATCTCTCGTTTCTCATCTCCTCGCCAATACGCACCGGCAATGCGCGAGAGCGCGAACGCGTCTGCGGGAATCTCACTCGTGTCGTCAACATGCCCACCTCGACACAGGTCAATGAAATCGCCCGTCTTATAGAGCGTGATGTCTTCACCATTTTTTTCAAGTTCATCAATGAGTTCGATCTTAACGGCTGATCGGCGAATTGCTTACGCGCTTCCGCCGGAGTTGTCGCGATACGCTCAAAAGCGAGCTTTCGCTTCACGAGCCCACGCATCTTTTTTTCAAATTTCGGCATCATCTCCGCTCCGAGTGGCGCGGAAAAGAGAATGTCGTAATAAAATCCGTTCTCGATCGTCGGTCCGATCGCGAGTTTCGCCTTCGGATCATATTCAAGCACCGCCGTTGCGAGCAAATGCGCGAGTGAATGTCGTATGTGTTCAATATCTGCCATATGAGGCGCATTATAGCAACCTCAAGGCACATTGTGAAGCGTGCGAGCGATATGCGTGGCATCGGGAAGGTGATAGATGAAACGATTCGGGTGCTTAAACCCGGAGGCCGATTCTTCTTCTCCTTCTATAACCGAGACGCTCTCGTCTACCGCTGGGAGTTCCTACCATGGGAAGCGGGATTGGCCGCTGATAACGCGCTCGCTGATACTTCAATGGGTGCCTATATTATAGCAACAGGCGCAAAATCATGATGTAATGTCCGCATCATTCTAAACGCGTGATGGTTCCATACCCATCACGCGTTTTTCATATATCGATTACAAAGTACACAAACTTGCTAAGATCAATAATTTCATAATAATTTAATATAAGCAGTTGTTCTTTAAAATCTCAACCCATATAAGGAGATTTCTTATTATATCGCACACTTTTGTGCTCGCCGATACTTCAATGGGCGACTATATTATAGCAACATATGCGACATCCTAATGTCCTAGTTTATATCGTTCTAGATGCGTAATGGCCTTATACTCATCATGTATTTTCCTATTTTCTATTGAGGCAATTTTTTACTCATAAATCCGAAAATGTTTGTGTAATTTTTATTTCCGAAAAGAATTGGGTAAAAATCACCCTCTGCAATAAGGAAGTTTTTCCCATTGGTTGCAAATTTTTGGCCTTTGCGGATAAGTTTATAGTTTCTATTTTTTTTCAATAACGTATACCCTTTTTGTTTGGTGACTGATGAATAAACATCAAAATATTGAGTTTTTTTAGTACGCCTCGTACGTGTGCACTGTTCGTTAGTAATAATACCTATATGATAAAATAGTGTTTTTATATCTTGAACAATTTTTTTTAATACAGCCGGATCATTATCTTTCCCATACTCAAAAGCAAGACCGATTTTTGCCTGAGAAATTAATGCTGTGTCTTTAGTTGCATTCATTAGTAAGACATACTTAGGTTGTATCGCCTCAATACATTTTTTTGTATCCGTATCAAGTTTCGTAACAATAATAGCGTCTTTCAGTTCACTTCTTGTGGAGTGAATATCAATGACGATATCGGAGGATTTTATGATAGATGATATTTTGTAAGCAAGTTTTTGCTCGTAGTTTCCATCCTTTTTCCCGGGGAACGATCTGTTTAAATCTTGATCAATAAACCTTTTTCGTAACTTGAAAGCCCTCTCATTAGCGACATGTGTAATGAGAGTATTTTTATCAATATTTAATTTTTTTATTTCTTTCACGACTTTTAAACCAATTCTTTCATCACCGTGAGTGAGAACGTTCAAAACTATTCTCATATTTATATTTTGATAGATTACCTTGTTAATAAAAAGAGGGAAGTTGCTTTAGTTGGCAACTCCCCTCTCTCGTGGTCAGATTACGGATATTGTATCGTGGCAAGCACGAACATACCCGATGATCTCTGCGATACTTGGAGTCGCGCCAAACATCCGAAATTCAATCGTTCCTGTTGATGGTTTAAAACGAACGAGGTCCCACACATTCTTTTCACCTCCTCTAGAGGCGATATAGCGTGTTACTTCTGAGAAGGTTGAAAACGTTGGTGGAATACCTTTTGTTTTCGCCATCGTTCGGTACGCATTGATACGACGAAAGTTAGAGTGGTCGCCAATGCGTATAAGGTTATCGATGACGTCCTCACGGCACAGATTGAGGATATCGACCACTTCATCATTACGAACAGAAACATGGACATGAACAGCCGCAACTATTGAGGCCGATACTCGCCTTTCATGTGAGATTGATGCCCAGATATTTTGATGGCGACTATCGAATGGATTGACCTCGAATGCGACAACCCTACCCTCCTCAATAAACTCATGATGGTCAAAAGATAATCCGAGCTTATTGGCCGCTTCGAGTAAAATCTCTTCATTAACCTGAAGCACATCTTCCAATGCTTGCAGCTCTTGGCAGGATGGCGTTCTGTCTTCAACCTGACCAGCGAAAAGTTCGTACGAAAAAAGTTTTTCGGATACTTCTTGTTGCTGGGCAATCTGATGGACACGCGGCAGCAATTTTTCGATTGCGGGTACGATTTTTCCATCAGAATTCACAATGAAGCGCTCACGCTCAATTCCAAATGTTCTCATGACTTCCTCCTATTTTGGATTGGGAAAGAACTAATGCGAGTTTTCCAATGAAAAACCGCCCTTGCAATACAAGCAAAACTGCTCATATCGTAAGGGCGGGTTTCCGCGGTGCCACCTTACTTCTCCCTCGATTACTCTCGGGACTCATACCGGCTCTAGTCTCGCGACTGATTTCGGTTTTCCCATGGTTACGGAGGAATGCCGAGTCTTCACTAATGCAAAGACCACTCTGTTTTGTGAATTGCTTCACAAAACTATCCGATCCCAACCCCTTGATTGACAAGGGAACCGGACGTGAGTTTTTAGTATCTGTAAATGTACATCAATCTAACTGAAGATGATTTTATCATAGTTAAACTATTTTTGTCAAATTTAGAAAAGAGCGTCAAAAACATTACTGTTTTTGACGCTCTTAAGTTTGTGCTTACCCTAGTAGAGAACGATCCCTATCTTCTCTCGAACGAGTTCGGTGGTTGCCTTGATTCTGGCGCGAGCCTTCTTGCCACCCTCATGAAGTACATCTTTGACGTAGTCATTTTGGCTGTCAAGACAAGCCCGTTTTTCTTGGAAGGGCTCCAGGATTTTGGCGATACCGTCAACTAGACGATGCTTGCAGGCGGCACAGCCGATTTGTGCCGAAATGCACAGATTGGCGATTTCCCGACTTTCGACTTCACCTTCCGTCACCAGTTCGTGTACTGGATAGACGGATTGGCAGTGATTATATGGATCACCAGGGTCAGAGACTCGGAAGCGTTGCGGATCAGTAATACCTTTTTTCAAATACCGATCACGGATTTCCTCAATGGGAGCATTGATATCAATGGCATTATCGGCTTCCGATTTTCCCATCTTCGCGCCGTCAAGGCCGGGTACTTTGAGCATCTGTGCCAGCATCTCAGGAACGATGAACGTATCCCCGAAACGTTTATTGAACCTGTTCGCAAGATTGCGAGCCATTTCAACATTTGGCACTTGATCCTCGCCAACCGGCACGAGTGTCGCCTTGGGACCAAGGATGTCGGCCGCCATAAGAACGGGATATGTCACGAGTCCAAGATTCACGTTATCCGGATTCTTGCGGACCAGATCCTTGAACGTCGGCACTCGCTCGAGATCACCGAGTGACTGTATCATCGAGAGGTACAGGCATAATTCAGAGATTTCCGGTACGCTCGATTGGGCGTAAATGATTGATTGCTCGGGGTCGAGACCAGCAGCGATGTAATCCTTTACTATCTCAATCAAATTGTCCCGAAGTTCTTCCGGATTCTTGAGCGTCGTCAGTGTGTGCCAATCGGCGATGAAGTAGAGGCAGGTATTGCCCGGCTGCTGAAACTTCACGAAGTTCTGCACCGCTCCGAGAAAGTTACCGAAATGCAGTCGCCCCGTGGCACGAATTCCTGATAAGACTGTCTCCATTTTTGTCTCCTTTCGTTTGTGAATGAGCTGTTTTAGAAAAACTCACAATGAGTTTTTCACTGGGCGCACCATAACATAACTTTCCAACCTACGCAAGCGTTCTGCCGCGCACGCCTCCCGCAAAAATAGTTTTTGCTTTGCCTCGTCCGCATTAAAGCCCCGCCACTCCGCTCGAATACTTGGAGGGCGGAATATTATACACACTTTTTGCTTTTCTTTTTTTGGATCCTCCCCGCCGAAAAAATTTAGGAAAACGAAAAAAGTATGTGCAGTGTTGCCCCCCGCGTCCGCGAGACGACTGGCGGGGTGAACTCCGGGTTAGGTCAGAGTCACCACGTGCTCCGCGTATGCGAAGTCAGCGTGATTGGAAGTAGGTGCGCGATTGGTACGATATTATCCTGATCCGCCAACTGGCGGATCAGGATAATATTGTGGTGTGTTTACAAAAAAGTTAGAACCCATTATAAACAAAATCCTGACTGACCGCCGCGACGCCCGCCTCCGCTATAGCTCCGCGACTTTAGCTGTATACAATGTTCACACTTTTCCTTTTCGGTTTTATGACTCTCTGATAATGATCATTGATCATCATTGTCGGTATTCCATGCTGACCAGTTAAACTCATCGCTCTGCACCTCTTCTTTAGTAATAGTTCCATTTTTACTAATGTGCACTTCGTAGAGCTTCCCTTGATAAATAATCTTTGCAATGTAGGAATCCTTGAGCGGTCTGACGTTTACAATTTCAGCGCTAGGATTTGATGCCGAAAGACCACGTGCGATCATATCTAGAGTTGCTTTCGCGTTTGCCGAGGGAGTAACTTGTATATTATCAATACGACCTACTTTAAAATTTTTCAAGAGATCCCATGCACGGTTTGAATGTATACGAGCAAAAATACCGGTTACTTCTTTTCCACATCTTGATATGATAATACGTCTCCCTCCCGGGTGCATATCAATATAAGAAGATACATCATAGACATTGTTGTTGATAACAAGATAGCAGTCAGCCGCTGTGTTATGCATAGCAACATCAGCAGTTGTGAAGGTTCCCGGTTTGCGTGTTGCCTTTTGCCCCGCCGTATTGCTTGTAATGATGGGCGGTTTAATAACACCGTTTGGTACCGATAAAGGCGGAGAGAGAACAACGCCAAAGAAGAATACAGCCAAAACGACAACAATAAATCCTCCTATTGTAATAAGTGTTACTTTTTTCATAATCAAAAAATCAAAAATTAAATTCCTCGGAATGAATGTATTGTTTATCCACTCCGCTGTTGATAAACTGTTTTCGCAGAGAAGAAATCATTTGTGGCGGCGCGCATATAAATATATCCGCGTCATTGAGATCACCACATAATTCACGGGTCTTCTCTGCTGTGATATAACCATTGCCTTCTGAATAGAACGGCATGATTTGTAATCTTCCATTGGTATTTTCTGCTATATTTTTCAGTGTGTCCAGGTGTACTGCCTCTACTCTGTTTCTTACACCGTAAATAAGATATATGGTAGAGTCACTATTTTTCGTGAGTGTCCGAGCCATACTCAAAAAGGGTGTGATGCCAATGCCGCCGGCTATCCATATTTGACGCCTATGCGTCGCATTTTTGTATGAAAATTTACCAAACGGACCTTCAAGTTCCACAGCCGTTCCTGTATCAATTGTGTCAATATGATTTGTATAGTCACCGCTCTTTTTAATAGTAATACGCACATTGTCATCTTCTGGTGATGATGAGAGCGAAAATGGGTGCGACTCCTCGCTGTGCTTTGCTGATTTTAAGTTAAGGAACACAAATTGACCGGCACGAAATTTCATGGATTCATGTTTTGGTTCGAGCTCAAGCTCTACGATATCTTTATTGAGATTGGTTACTCTTGCAACAATATATTGATATTTCTTTATTAAGAACGCGCTCAAAAGCGATCGATACAAATACGCCATAAATCCTACAGATACTACAGTAAGCACATAGATCCTCAGCGGCAGAAAGTGTGCCGTATCACTTGGAATAAGCCAGACATGAAAAACGCCTAATAAGAATGCCAAGCCCATAAGTTTGTGAGTCCACTTCCAAATATGATATTTTGGTCGCGCGTACAGCGTCAAAATAACAAGGATGACAAATGCCCAGAGCGCTAAAATACCAAAATTGATCGCCCAATCACTGCTGAACCATAAAAATTTCGCTACAGAAGGTAGGTTGGAAGCATACTTTGGCAAAAGAAAGAACGGGTGGAAAATAAGAAATATCAGTGCGAGCTGTCCTATTTGGTCGTGTTTTTTGTATGCATTGTTAAGCCCGTAGAAAATCCAATCAATAAACCGCGAGCGCGTACTAATAATAAAGTTGATAGCCAATAAGAGGACCCCTACAAGTCCCAATAACTGCCCGAGCGTGACAGACGTGTGTGCAAGATTGTCAAAACGTGGCTGAATTGCTGGTGACAAAAACCACAGGATGATTACAATCATCAGGAGGCAGACTATTATGAACCAACCTGTTATGCGTAATGTCTTCATACTATTTCAAAAGTTTATCACTGGTAGCACCCAGCGCTTCGGGGATTTTCCCAATTGTCTAAAGGGTAGGATTTTGTTTCCCCGCTTCCAGATTACTAATATACACCATATCAATTCCAACCGCACGGTGAACATCACTTTGAGACATACCTTTCGCCTCCCGGAGCTTCTTCATTTTTTATAAATCACAATATTTCGCTACCTTTCATTGGTATTGAAAACTAACCAATCCGTACTTTAGCATTTTATGATGTTTCATCACAATAAAATAATATATTGCATGTATGATCACAAGCAGCACGATAAACCAAAATTTTTTTGGTTTGCCGTGCGCGACCAGCGGAAACTCTGCGCTTCCAGCGCGAGAAGTTTTGTTTGGTGGACGATGGGGGACTCGAACCTCCGACCTCACGCGTGTGAAGCGTGCGCTCTAGCCAGCTGAGCTAATCGTCCTTCACATAGTGCCCATATTAAACTTTATTTGGTACTATTACCTTCTTCTTGTATTGCTTGCGCAGATGTCTCAGAGTTTTCTTTTTTCTTACTGCCTTCTACCGGACACGTATTAATACCGAAAAGAGTATACAACATGCAAAAACCAAACACTGCGGTCGCAAAACCCGCAACTGCCAAAAGGTAAAACCAAGGACTTACATAATACCCAAGAGCAAGTCCAATGACCCCCACGATAACACGAATAATCTTATCCGTTTTCCCTACGTTGTGTTTCATACTTTATGAGAACTATTACTTATAATGCAGTACAACTTTCTATCGCTTAGTATATCATATACATCACATGACTCGTTTTGAGATGGTGGACCATGCCGGACTCGAACCGGCTACCTCATCCATGCCATGGATGCGCTCTACCAGGTGAGCTAATGGCCCCTTCCTCCCCACTCTCCTTGCCACCACATTCTAGCCGAAAAATGGCGTAAAGAAAAGAGGGGTTTCTTTCATGCCACACCTGTGGTAGCGTTTCAAAAGAAGCAGTTGTTGCTCTCAAGACACGAAACACTCGCTGATATCAAGCGAAGAAAGGAGTTTACGGTGAAAAACGACGCACTGATGCGAATTCTCATATCATTCGTAGGAGTGGCGATCTTGCTCAGCATCGTAGCATTGTTGCTCTTCGCCAAACACACCAACAAGGGAAGAACAACAACAGTAGAGGGAAAACACGTATCCTCAATGTGTGACGACGGGTTGTATCTCTCCGAGATCATGACGGGCGGCAACATGTTGACGATCGTGGTCTCCCGGAAACAATTTCTGGAACAGCTCCCTGTTCTCCGGGCACACAACCCCCACTTCGTTTTCATTCCGCCGTCAGTTGATGAAAACGATGATCGCGATAACGACCAGTGGCTTGTTGTCATCGCAAAGAAAAAAACGGACAGATAAAAAGCGGTACCTGCCCAAAGACAAACCCGCCCTGCACAATAGTGCAGAGCGGGCTCTTTTTATCGGAAGTAAAAGCAAGAGGTCTAGCGAGTCTGTGTAGAAACAGATCCCTTAAAGCATTTATGGCCGGCCGGGTGTTCTTCATACTGATTAAGTGCATTATCATAGTTTAGCTCTTCGGTCGACGTGTTATCCGTCGCGAGCGAAAACGTAGCACACAATTCGTATTTCCCTTCTTGGATCGTCGGAGTCGGCACGGCAACAATACGATATTCGTATTGAGCTCCCGTTTCCGGATCATTCATGCTCGACCGTACCGAATAGCCACTCGTTGAAAGTTCACCAAGCGAAGCGGGAAGACGCTTGAATTTATACGCGTAGAAATCGATACTTGAGGAGATCTGATGAAGATCCTGCGAACGTTGTGTATCGAAACCCTGCTTTCGCGCGGTAGCCGGAGACCCTGCCACCAAAAAGCCGAGAATGATCCCGATCACAATGACCACCGTAACGATAATGCCAAACAAATTGAACGTTTTGCGTGCTATGTCACGACCGTATTGAATCTTTTTACGCTCGAGGTAATAGAAACCAAACACCGTTCCGCCGATAAAGAGGATCACGAGTGCCTTTAAAATGAACCGCGCGGTGACTTCCCCTTGGAAAAAATAGAAAAGTACCGTGATCAGGTCCCCGACGACCGAACCGGAGGCGATCAGGAGAACAATGTACGTGAACCACTTCGTCAACCCGGATTCCACTTTCTTTTCATTCTCGCGAAACCGCTTGAACCAGATACGCAAGGCAAAATAATAGATCGGATAGGCAACGATCAGCGCCGCGATCGCGTAATGGATCGTCTGCGCAAAACGCTCATATTTGTAATAATACGAAGAATCAATGAGTGCATCAGGGAAGTAGTAATTGATGATCGCGTAGTAGAGCGTAATAAGCGAACCGGCAATGATGCCGAGGAGAACGAACGAGAAAAAATTGACGGCAACCTCCGCGACCGATGACCGGCTTGATCCAACAGTCTTGCCCTGTGGTGCAGGAACCCCTGTTGCCACAAGACCCTCTGCGATAGCGACGCCAACTTGGTCCTCCGTCCACCCAACGGCAAGCAGATCTTTTTTAATGTCGGTCTGTGATGCACCGTTCCGCAAGCGGTCAACGATGTGCGATGAAAGTAAATTATCCATAATAAGTGATCGGGCTGATAATTTAGTTGATAATGATAGTTATAATAGTACCGCCCTCTCGTGCTCAATGCAATAAATAACAGTTCTCCGTGTTGTGTTGTAATTATATACATTATGTGATGCACCACTGAAAAATATCCCTTTATTATGGGCGAAGGCTGTACCATTGAGAAAGATTGAGAAAGGTCGGGGTGCGCGACATTTTTGTTTGACTTTCAAGCCCCAAAAAGCTATAATTTACAACACTGGTCCGCAATAAAGGCGGATTTAATAGTGACGAAAAACTTGAAAAGATCAAAGAGGCCAAACAGAATAGCAATCAATGGGCAGATACGTGCGTCTCAACTCCGAGTCGTCACTGATTCTGGCGAAGTTTTAGGCGTAATCTCAAAAGAAGAAGCACTTGCTGCGGCTGAGGCACGAAAGCTCGACTTGATCGAGATTTCGCCAAAAGCTGTCCCACCGGTTGCAAAAATCATGGATTATGGTAAATTTCAATACCAGCAAAAGAAAAAGAATCGAGACGTAAAAGCGAAGGCGCATACGACCGAAACAAAGAACGTGCAGATAAAGATCGGAACATCAGAACACGATCTTACGCTCAAGGCAAAACGAGCATCAGCATGGCTCAAGGAAGGACATCGGGTCAAAGTTGAATTGTTCCTCATCGGACGAGCAAAATACAGCACGCTCCCCTTCAAGAAAGAACGCCTTAAACGAATAACCGACCTGATCACCGAAGATTTCCGCGTTGCAGAGGAGGCAAAAAGGAACCCAAAAGGACTTGCGATGGTCATCGAGCGTAGTACAAAAGAAAAAGGATCCTCAACGCAGAAATCACCAAACAACAAAAAAGAAACACGATATGAAAACAAATAAATCATTCACAAAACGATTACGCCAAACAAAAAAAGGCAAGCTGATCGCTCGCAAACCGGGCAAAGGTCATTTCAACGCGAAAAAGTCGCGGTCAAAACAGCTTGGTGGAAAACGGTCAGCGAAAATATCGTTGAGTAATAAAGATCGAAGTCGATATTTGGATAATTAATCATACGTCACCAGCGGGAATACCGCGATGATGAACACACAAGAATCATGACACGAGTAAAAGGAGGAGTAACTGCGCTCAAACGAAGACGTAACGTCCTCAAGCAAACAAAAGGTTACCGCTTCGGCAGAAGCACCAAGGAGCGCCAAGCAAAAGAGGCGATCTTCCATGCCGGTACATATGCATTCGCGCACCGACGCGACAAAAAGAGCGATTTCCGTCGACTCTGGCAGATCAAGATCGGGACAATGTCAAAGACGCTCGGTATTTCATACAGCAAGTTCATCGACCAGCTCAAGAAAAAAGAGATCGGGCTTGACCGCAAGATTCTCGCAGACCTGGCGGAGAACAATCCTGAAACATTCAAACGGATCACCGAACAACTCTGATCCAACACTGCGTAATTATCAAGAAAAACACCCCGCTCCAAACGGGGTGTTTTTTGAGAAGTATAACGTGAAAGGCTAAAACTCAAGCTCGATCGTTTTGCTATCCTCCGGTGAGACCGCATCAGTGCCGAGATTATCTCGCAGGCGCTGCACCAAGAAGAGTGCCGCCTTCGGCTCACCTTGCACCACAAACACTTTTTTAAGCGATTCACCCATCGCCTCAACAAAACCAAAAAGTCCGTCGGAGTCTTTGTGTGCCGAATAGCCGCGAATATTCTCGATCCGCGCTCGTACCGGTATGTGCTCACCAAGAATTGAGAGCATTTTTTCTCCATTCGCCAGTGCCCGTCCAGGTGTCCCCACTGCCTGAAACCCAACCAAGAGAAGTGTTGTGTTTGGGTCAGAGAGATAATTACGCTCATGGTAAACCACCCGTCCGCCATTTGACATCCCCGAACCGGCGATGATGATCTTTGGCGCACGTACTTTCTTTATGCTGATCGATTCCCGGGTACCGAATGTAAAGCGAAGATTGGGAAAATTAAAAATATCGTCTCCTGACTTAATAATGTGCTGCGTATTTTTATTAAAATACTGTTCATACTTCTTGTAGATCTCTGTTACCTTGATCGCGAGTGGCGAGTCCAAGAATACGGGGATCGGTGGAATCACTCGATGCTCGATGAGTGAGTTGAGCTCGAAAAGAATATCCTGTGTGCGCTCAATGGAGAACGCGGGAATGATCAGCACCCCTCGCTTTGCGATCGTATCTTTAATGGCATCCTTCAGCTTTTCTACGCGTTCGCTGCCACCTTCATGATTACGGTCACCATAAACGCTCTCCATTACCAGGTAGTCGATATCGGGCACGATCTCGGTGTCACGCAGAAGTGGCGCCGGTGAATTGCCAAGATCGCCGGTGATAAGCATCTTCTTCTCACCACAGGTAAATTCATACATAGCAGAACCGAGAATATGCCCGGAATCGAAAAGATTGACTCGGATATCGTCACCAATCGAGAATGGCTCATGGTACGAAACGGTCTTCCAGAGCTTCATCGCCGTCTGAACATCATGCTCATCATAAGCAATCGGCGTTTCTTTCTTGTTGGTGTGTTTGTGGTGATGATTATTCCCACGGGCAACACGAATTCCATCAGCAAGAAGTACTTCGGCAATATCTTTGGTCGGCGCCGTCGAGTAGATCGTCCCCCGAAAACCCTCATGAACAAGCACCGGTATCCGACCAATATGATCAAGATGGGCATGAGTAATAAGAAGCGTATCAACGGTGCGCGGATCATAAGGAAAAGGTTTCTCGCCGGTGTCCTCGTCATCCGCTGCCTTTCCTTGCAAAAGCCCACAATCGACGAGTATTTTCTGCGTTTCGGTCTCAAGCATGAAGTTGGATCCCGTGACCGTCCGACCCCCGCCATAAAATGTTAGTTTGAGTATTTTCATTATTTTTGAAGTTTTATCTTATCAACTGACAAATCTGAAGAAGTGACCGCTTGTTTGAACCACGTTATAAAGAATAAATACGCCCCGACGATCGAGCCAATAATATCCATCAGAAGATCACTTGCCGTGTCAGCAATACCACCCTGCAAGCCGGCGGCAAGGAACCGATCAAGACCAAATTCAAAAACTTCCCACCCAACACCAACAACAGCCGAGAAAAGTATGGCAATAATAAAAATTTGCTTCAGTTGCAGTGTAAAGACATGCTCGTGCTTTCTGCGAAACAAATAATAAATGACAAGTCCTGTCGCGCCAACCCAGAGCCCGCCAAGAAAATGCATCGCCATATCCAACCACCAGATCCGCCAATAGAGAGCAAATTTATTCGCAACCCAATTCGCAACCGCAATGAATATAATAAGGCTCGTAAGAAAAAGAGAAAATGGACTATACTGCTTCATTATCATTTCATTATATCTAAAAACGACCGACAAGGAAACATACGGCGGACTTAGATGGGGTAGTATTGTTGCCGTGTGTGTCGTGTATGCATATTAAAAATCCCGTGGCCAATGTGCACAACGGGACCTTTAAGTGGGTTGCCTTGAAAGTACATCGCCCCAGCAAAAGCCAAGTGGACACCCTCAGTGTTGCACCACAGCACAACACAATTGTTGGACATCCTTACGATAGTACAAATGTGGACGATGAGATCCAAAGCAACCCACATGTATTATAGCGCGTTCGCAAAAAAAATTCAATCTGATCTTTACGGCTTATTATAGAGACAAGATACGAATCTCCTTTTCCCCGAAGCACTCAATTTTATTAAACACTTAGTGTCCAAGAAAATAAGTCCGAGTGGGATTACTCAAGGATACCGTCCATATTCACGTCGTAGATGATCCCCTCTTGGATGAGTTTATAGTTCACAATCTCACTTCGATCAAACCAGTGCGCGATCTCAGCTTCCGCTTCCTCGGGAGAGCCGGAAGCATGAATAACATTACGTACCGCGCGACCATCCGTGTCCGCCATTTGATAAGAATCGAGCACATAATCGCCACGGATCGTCCCAACATCAGATGTCAGTGGTTCCGTCCCGCCCGTGATCTTGCGCACGATCTTGACCGCGTGCGCCCCTTGCCACACCATCGCGATAACCGGACCGCTCGTCATATATTTTTTCAAGCCCGCCAATATCCGCGCGGTAACCTCAAGCGGATCGTCCGACGGCGGTGTAAGCCCTTTGTCTTTGTAGCTTTTGATCGTCTTCTCGCCCGTCACCTTCCGCCAGCTCGGGTCAAGCGTGTAATGCTTTTCAATATGCTCCTCGGTCGGCACAACGAGCTTGAGCCCAACGAGCTTAAGCCCAACTTGCTCATAACGTTTGATGACTTCACCAATAAGCGACCGCTGAACTCCATCGGGCTTCACGATAACAAGTGTCAATTCCTCCTTGTGATGTTTTTTCATATTTTTTCTCTTACAATAATATGGTTTTTTCACTTGGAACTCGAAGTTTCAAGTGAAATTAATAAATGAATACCGCTTATGGTAACAAGAAAGGAGTAAAATGAAAACTCTTGACAAATTAGTATTAAAATTTCATACCTCTTGGAAATCACCCTTGCGGGAGCAATACTCCTTCATCACCAATCCCAAAGTTTCGGACGACCATCCAAAACTTTGGTATTTAATATTTTAGTATTGGTACTAAAATACCTTCTCTGTATTTTTTATTCTTTAATCCCTACTCTTTTCTATATACTCGTTCTCCTTACTATTTCCTAACTCTTCATATACTTCTTCGTCACCTCCGCCTCCACTTCAGCACGATCGCGACCATAGGTGAGATAAGAAAGTTCTTTCAGGTCGGCAACAATGCTCGGATCACCGGCAGAAGGAGCAAATGTTTCAATATTGAAAGGATTTGCCGGAGTGCCGTTCACGAGCATTTTGAGATACGCATTATGATTTTGGAGATTCATAATATCAGCAGCCGTGAATATCGGCGCGAACTGACTCTCGAGAAACTCCGCATCTTCGGCACCCACGCGGAATGCCGCCATTGAACCGACGTTGCCGAACACTGCGTCGCGAATGTTCTCTTGTATTTGCGCAATAAATTGGTGCGTAATATTGAGCCCAAGCCGATATTTACGCGCCTCCGAGAGGATTGTCGCAATCGAGTCGGTTGTTATGTTTTGAAACTCATCAATATAGAGATAAAAGTCAGGCATGTTCTCTTTGCCAGCGTCCACGCGTGAGAGTGCTGCCATCAGGATCTTCCCAACAAGAATGAGGCCGATCAAACTTGAGTTGATGCTACCAAGCCGACCCTTTGAGAGGTTAACGAGCAATATCTTGCGGTTGTCCATAATCTCACGGAAATTAAACGCCGATCGTTCCTGCGCGATGATCGGTCGCATGATCTCGTTGGCAAGGAACACATCGAACTTGCTCGTGATATAAGGCACCATATTGGCAAGCGATGCCTCACCGCCCGCCTTCCCCGCAACCTCACGCCAAAATTGCGCCACAACCGGGTTCCCACACCGCGAGAGCTTGAGCTCACGATACTTCGCGTCCGCCATCACGCGCGACACATCGAGGAGTGTATTACCGGTCTCCGGGTCCTCAATGACCAACATAGTGGCATTACGAAAATACTGTTCAAACATCGGTCCCATTGATTCAGGCACCGAACCATAAAGCTTTTGGAAAATACTAAAAAGCTCATTGACAACAAATGTCTTTTGTTCGGGATAGTCGCGATTATACTCAAGCATATTGAGCCCCATCGGACGAGCGGTATAAGCGGGATCAAAATAGATCACATCATCAACACGCTCACGAGGAACCATTGCCAAAACGTCAACAATATCAGTGCCGTGCGGATCGATCATGCACACACCCTTGCCCGCGGCGATATCCTGCGCGATCATATTTTTGAAAAGCGTCGTCTTACCGGTACCGGTCTGACCGATACAATAGAAGTGCCGCATGCGATCCTCGTCAGCAAACTTTATTTCAGTATCCGTACCCTGATAATGATTGGTACCCAAAATAACACCGTCAGGAGAACGTTCGATCGGTACACTTGACGACGCGCCATGTGTCTGTTTCAAATTCGCATAATGGAGCTCTCTGACCGGAAAATGGAAAATTGTGGTTAACTCTTTTATGTTGAGCGGGAAACTCTCACCGTCAGAAAACATCCTGAATGAGAAGCGATGCAACAGATTCTTCAGCGCTTTGCCTTTTTGCTTTTTGAAAACAATACTATTGCCTTCAGTATTGCCAAATTGATTGAACGCGGCGGCAAGATCATCAAGGATTCGCTCCGCACGAGCCCCATTCTCAGCAGATGCTATGATCCGCATATTGGTATCAAAAATAGGAGTAGATGTCTTTTTATTGATATTATCGAGTGCTTCTTGATCAACATCAGCCGGCTTCTCTCCGTCCTTTTTGTCTTTCAAACCACTCCCGAATACCAAATCTTTCGTTGCTTTGAAAAGCTCTTTGGTAATCGTAATCCCGGCATGCTCAAGCGCATTTTTTGTCGGCACTCCACTTTTGATCTTATCAGCGATTGCATTATATTGTGTCTCAAAAGCGTTCTCGCAAGGGGCAATAACGATCTGAATCGCCGCTGCCTCCCCATCACGCTTGATTTTTGAAAAGGACCCGAGCATTACATTGAGAGGGTCATGCTCAAACTCCTCATAGGTTGTGAGCGGAAATGCCGGCGTACTTGAAGGGGTTGCGTAGGCTCCAACTGAAACACCTTCTTCGTTGAAAGGATTATAATCCTCTTTATGCTCGCGAATCACCGCAGTCGGGAAGGTTGCCGATATTTGTTTTTCAAAAAGGTCGGTTCGTGTTCGCGGAACTGCCGCATAAAATACCGCCTCTTCGGTAAAATTGGAGAGTGCGAGTTCAAGTGTAAAGTACCCACGTCGAAAAGCAGTGAAGAACTTCTGCTCCTCCTTCACTGAGATCATGCCGGCATAGAACTGTTCCATTACTGAAACAAGCTCAGTGAACTTACGCGTCTCGCCTTGGTCATTGATCGCGGGGAGTGTGATCTCATACAAGCGCATCATAAGCGCACGTTCAATATCACCGCCCGGCTTCAGCCCGACTATCTCCACCCCCTCCAGCAAGTACTGTACCAAAAAACGATGGAAATCATCTTCAATGTGCGGGTTTTCCATTGCTGAGGCAACCGACAACGCGTTCTTGATCCCTTTGGTATGTACTATCTCCGCCAACTGGTTAAGTTTTTTTTCATGTTCCGGCTTGATCGAAAGAAGTGTCCGCTCGATCTCGTCGAGCTTCATTTCGTATTCTTCATCAAGTACCATATCTGGTGCCATCTCTTTGTATTTTTTGATCTGATCGGAAGCGATACGCTCACGATTAACCGGCGCTTGCACTGACTCAAGCTCCTGTTCTTTATGCGCGACCCGCTCCTGCAAGTATCGCAATTCTTCAGAGGGAGAAGAAAATCCTTGTTCTTTTATTTTGTCACCTTCCATGACAATCATTATACTACATAAAAAAAATCCCTGCCGAATAGCATTCAGAAAAAACGACCTTTTGATCCCCTGCTAGAGTGTCGTCAATATCTCCGGCTCACCATCTCTCACCCTGATCGTATGTTCAAAATGAGCGCTCCGTTTGCCGTCTTTTGTTCGAAACGTATATTTGTCTTGACGAGAGAGTATCACAGCACGTGACCCTTCATTGAGCATTGGCTCGATGGCAAGAACCATGCCGGGCACAAGTTTCTCGCCACGCTCGCCGGTTCGATAATTTGCAATAAATGGATCCTCATGCACCGCTTTCCCGACACCATGTCCCCCAAGTTCCTCAACAAGAGAAAAGCCACTTCCCGCGACAAAATCCTCGATCGCGTTTCCTATGTCGCCAACATACCCACCCGCGCGAGCGGCACGAATACCGGCAGCAAGCGCATTTCTTGTCGTATCGATAAGCTTCATCGCGACCGGATCAATGTCGCCGACCGGAACCGTGATCGCCGAATCGACAAAAAATCCATGATGCGCAAGCCCAAGATCGATCCCGACAATATCTCCATCCCGAATGACTCCATGCGCGCTGGGAATGCCATGCACGATCTCGTCATTGATCGACACACACAAGGTCGCCGGATATGGTGCGGCAGCACCCTCCGGACGATAATTCAAAAATGCCGGTACGTCTCCACCTTCGCGAATGATCCGCTCAGCGATTGCATCAAGCTCTATCGTTTTGACACCTGGAACGATTGCATGCGATATTTCACCAAGCGCAAAAGCTAAACGTTTCCCGCCTTCCCGAAGTTCTTGTAATTCTTTCTCTGAAGTAATAATCATGATCAGTAGGTTTTTTTATTCGGAAATCTTCTCCATGAGGTCTTTATGCACCGCTTCGATCGTCTGCTCGCCATTTATCTCAATGAACTCGTAATCGGGATGTTCTCGATAATACTCGACAGCCGGCATGACATCCTCTTCAAAGAAATCAAGACGGTTTTCAACATCGCTTTCTTCAATATCGTCGGCGCGACCACGACCACGCAAGCGCTCTTTCGCCCACTCGCGTGAAATGCGCATGAAAACAACCTTGGGCTTTTCACGTTTATAGAACTTCATTGCCGTATCAAGCACAACCGCTTCATTATATGAACGAGGAGTACCATCGATAATAAAATGCTCATGATCTTGAATATCCTTTATAAATACACCCGCCCATATCCAAATTGCCAAAAAATCCGGCTCGCGTTCGCCGTCTTCCATAATCTGGTTCGCCATCTTTTGCGTGGCAGTATCACCTTTAATGAACTCGCGAAAATGACTGCCTGTTTGTAAATAATAGACCGTGGTGTTTGGGTCTTCACGTATAAGATACTCGTGCAACAACTTCGCCTGTGTTCCTTTGCCACACCCCGACATACCGATAAAAATGAACGTTTGATTGGTCATAAAACTTAAAAAAAAATACCTGTCAATAGAGGTAAGTATACACAATAACAGGGGCACCTGCCAATAGAAATACCTTCTTCTCTCTTCTTCGTGGAGTGCGCCCTCGCCTGGTTTGAAAAGATTCCCAATATTGCTCATAAAAGCGCAGGGGTAGAATAGGCAGAGTGAATTAATATTCACGCATAGAAACTTGCGCTTCGATCTTTTGGACAAGGTCGAGTACCACGGAGACGACAATAAGGAGCGCCGTACCACCGATGGCAAACGATTGAATATTGGTGAGTGATTGCATCACGAGCGGCAGAACGGCAATAACCCCAAGAAAGAGCGCGCCGACAAAGGTAACCCGCCCAAGGATCTTCGCAATGTACTCCACGGTTGATTTACCCGGACGTATACCGGGGATAAATGCACCTCCTTTTTGTAAATTACCGGCGATCGCTTCGGGATCAAAGGTAACAGCGGTATAAAAATACGTGAACAAGAACACAAGAATGAAATAGAAGATCGAACGAAACCAAATGTTATTCAACACCAACCCGATCGCATTGAAAACACCCGCTACCGCTTCATTTGCAGAACCGGAGAGGAAGTTCACCAACACTTGCGGAAAGATCAGGATCGAGAGCGCAAAGATGATTGGGATGACGCCAGCTTGGTTCACCCGAATTGGGAGATAGGTGGAAATGCCGCCATACACCTTCATGCCCCGCACTCGTTTGGCATAGGTAACCGGGATCGGACGCTCCGCTTCAGTTGCAACAACCACACCCGCAACGATCACGACCGCCGCGAATAAGAAAGCAAGTAATGTTGGCACAATTGAGGGATCAAACTCAGGATAGAGATAGGTGAAAGCAAACTGCCCCATTACTGATGGTAAGCGCGCGATAATACCGGCAAAGATGATGAGCGACACGCCGTTACCAATACCGAATTCAGACATCAGTTCACCGATCCAGGTGAGCAAGACCGATCCAGCGACTACGATAGCAATATTCAAAAGAAAATCAAAACCGGCAAGATGAGCGATAATCCCTTGTCGCTCCAAAAAAATCAGCAGACCATATCCTTGCACAACCGCGAGCGGCACAGTGAGCAGGCGCGAATATTGATTAAATTTCTTTCTCCCGGCTTCACCTTCCTCGTGATAGATCGCTTTGAGTCGTTCCGACATCATCGTCAAAAGTTGCATGATGATCGACGCGGTAATATACGGACCAACACCAAGCATAACGATCGAAATTGCCGAGAGTCCTCCACCAGTCAAGAGATTGAGAAATCCGAGCGCTTCATTACCAAGAAGATTATCGAGATTCGCTCCCGCCGCGGCAGGAATCGGAATATTGGAAAGTAGACGAAAAGCTGCGAGCGCGACAAGAACAAACAGGATACGCTTTCTCAACACTCTCTCTTTTGCAATCAATTTTATTTTTTGCCAAATATCGTTCACGATTTACTTGTGATTATACGCGATTACCGCGCCGAGTAGTCGATACGAAGAAAAGAACGCTCGCCTTATGCAATCTTCCCTCCCGCCTTTTCGATCTTTTCTCGTGCCGTCTTTGAAACCAAACAACCGGAAACAACAAACTTTTTTGTTACTTCGCCATTCCCAAGCAATTTAACCGTTGAGGCGTTTTTATCACGCGCCGTACCTATTCCTTGCTTCATAAGCGTAGCCGCGTCAACCGACCCTCCTTCCGGAAAGGCTGCCTGTAAACGATCAAGATTGAGTACCATCGGCTTGACAGCGATCGAAGTAAAATGATACCCGCGACGTTTCGGTAACTTCTTGATCACATCCCGCATCTCAGGACGCATCTTCCGCCCAGCGCGCGATTTCTGCCCCTTTGTCCCTTTACCGGATGTCTTTCCTCTTTTACCACCTCGTCCGACGATCTTTTTGCCGCGATTCGGTGTTCTTCGTTTTAATTCGTGTATCTGCATAATTCTATTGTGCTTGCTTTTTGACCTTAAATATCTCAAGTGCTTTTACGGCAGCGCGAGCATTATTAAGCTTATTCTTACTCCGTGAGAGGATCTTCGCCGTTACGTCATGTATACCGGCAAGCTCAAGTACCACACGAACAGAGCTTCCTGCCACAAGACCTTTCGCCGGTGCCGGCATGATCATAATTCGCGCACTCGAGAACTTCGCGTCCACGTCGTGCGGGATTGACATATTTTTATCAAGTTTCAATTTGATCATGTTCTTTTTTGCCGACTTGGTCGCCTTCTCGACCGCAAGTGAGGTATCGGAAGCTTTTCCGACCCCAACACCCACCGATCCTTTTCGATCACCAATTATCACCACGACACTAAAGCTGAAGCGACGGCCACCGGCAACAACACGAGTCACTCGACGAACATCAACGACGCGCTGATCATACTCAGATCGCGCCCGTCCTCCACGACGCGGTCCGCCTGGTCTTTTTTTACGACCACTGCCGGCAAAACGCTTACGACCACCCGGTTGCCTGCTTCGAGGAGCACTTTGACGAGGCGATGCGGTACCATTTGGCGTCGCCGAAGCCGTGGTCGTTTTATCTGCCTCACTCTTACTGATGGCCGGAGATTCTCCCTCTTTTTCTTTTGTTTTTTCTTGTACCGTATCCATAAACAATGATGTAAATTAAAATTCCAAACCACCCGTGCGCGCACTCTCGGCAAGTGCCTTTACTCTCCCTGCGTATAAATAACCGCCACGATCAAATACAACCTTCTTTATCTTAAGCGCAAGGGCGGTCTTTGCAAGCTTTGTACCTATCTTTGACGCACGTTCAACTTTTGTTCCCACGCTATCTTTGACGTCCGAAACAGCAGCAAGTGTCACCCCGCGCGAGTCATCAATAAGCTGTGCCGAAATATGCTTGTTCGATCGTGAAACGGAAAGACGAGGAATATGAGCACTTCCAACAACACGCGATCGTATACGACCGCGCCTTCGTATCCTCTGTGCTTCTTTTTTGTTTTTTATCGGTTTTATATTCATGATAATAAAAAGTATGTACCTTAAACAGCCTTCTTTCCTTGTTTACGCCGAACAACCTCATCTTCATACCGAATCCCTTTTCCTTTGTACGGCTCCGTTCGCTTGAGCGCCCTAACCTCCGCTGCAAACTTTCCAACCTGTTCTTTATTGATTCCTGATACGGTGATCGTATTCTTCTCTACCGAAACTTCTATCCCTTCCGGGATTGGAACAGTGATCTTGTGTGAAAAACCAAGCGATAGAACAAGCGCGGAACCGGTCATTTCAACGCGGAAACCAATCCCTTCAACGATCAACTTCTTCACAAACGGTTTGTTCACCCCGTCAACCATGTTCTTTATGTGTGACGCGTATGTTCCCCATAATGCCCCAACGGTCTTTGAAACCACCGCCGGTTTGAGCGTAACCGTGCCGTCAGCGATAGTGATCGCGATATCCGACTTGAAATCACGCGCAAGCGTTCCAAGAGGGCCTTTTACCGTCACTGTTCGACCACTATGAGTAATTTCGGTCTTTTCCGGTATTGTAATGATTTGTTTTCCAATTCGTGACATGATGATCTGTATTACCAAACCTGAAACAATGCTTCACCGCCAACATGCTCCCTCTTCGCATCCTCCCCGGTCAATATTCCTTTCGGCGTTGAAAGCACCAATTTTCCATACCCACCTTTGATCGGCTTAATATCGCCAACACCAAAATATTTTCGTGCTGAGAGCTTCGACACACGCTTCACTCCATGGATCTTCGGCTTTCCTTCTTCATACACAACCCCAAGCTCCATATATCGTTTCGTCTTTTTTCCTTTTCTGGTCACCGAAGCAACATATCCGCTTTTTTGCAGTAATTCAGCAATAGCAAACCGGAACTTCGAATACGGTACAGTAACAACCTCATGCCCGGCGTCTCCGGCATTCTTGATACGTATAACCATGTCCGCTATTTTGTCATTCATAATTCTTCAATGAAAAATTTTACCACGATGATTTTTTAACCCCGGGAATCATTCCACGGTTGGCATATTCACGAAAACAGATACGGCACAACCCAAAGTCGCGCAAGTAGCCATGTCGCCGCCCACACCGGAAACACCGGTTCACCGCTCGTGTGCTGAACTTCGGTTTCTTTTGTGCTTTTGCAATGCTTGATTTTTTTGCCATACGATACGCTCGGCCAAAAGCCGATCTTATTCTTACACCATCTTGATATCGTACCGTTTTTCTTCTGGACGAGCCAATAAGCTTTTCCAGGAGGAGAACGATAGATCAAAGATAGTTAAACCGGGTACTCACGTCCGCACCACCCGAATCTCCAATTTGTTGCGAACTCCTGGTATCCTACCAGAGCGTGAAATATTGTCAACCAACTCATGCGCCGACTTCAGCGCAACATTATTATACTTTCTTTGGTTTCTTGAACGGGAAACCGAGATGAGTGAAAAAAGCTTCCGCCTCCCTCTTGTCATGCGCGGTGGTTACAATCGTGATCGACATACCAAAGACATCTTTTATATCTTCATCCGCCGTTTCAGGAAAGATTGTATGTTCTTTTACACCAATGGTAAGGTTCCCCATTTCATCGACTCCGCTTTTCTTAAGACCCCTAAAGTCACGCGTACGAGGAATCGCAATATGGATAAGTTTGTCCAAAAACTGATTCATTTTTTCCCCACGGAGTGTAACCATAACACCAATCTTATCACCTTGGCGAAGCTTGAACGAGGCGATCGATTTCTTTGCGCTCCGGAGTGCCGGTTGCTGTCCGACGATCTTTGCAAGTCGCTCCAGAATAAAATCGTTTCGCTTGCGATCTTTTGCGCTCCCGGTGCTGACATTAATGACCACTTTAACGATCTTCGGAAGCGCCATTATATTATCGCGACCAAGCTCTGACTTGAGTGGTATTAATACTTCTTTTTGTAATTCTTTCAATGCTTTCATGATAGTAACAGGATCAATTATTTCTCCTTCTTCAAAGACTCTTTTTGCTCTTTCGTACTCTTTGGCGATGCAGGTTTTGCCGTAGGTGCTTTGGTTTTTGTCGCCTTTCTTGCCTTTGCCTTATCCTCAAGCATCACGTTCGAAACATGGATTGGCGAGGCGATCTCGATGATCTGCCCATGCTCACCACTTTTCCGAGCACGCATGTGCTTTTTCTTAATATTAATCCCTTCCACAACAACACGGTCAAGACGTGGAAAAGCATGAGAAACCTTTCCCGTCTTTCCTTTGTCTTTCCCGGTTGTTATAACAACCATATCACCTTTCTTGATCTTCATACTACTATTGTTAAATTACACCACCTCAGGCGCAAGCGAAATGATCTTCTGAAATCCAAGATCACTGATCTCGCGCGGAATTGGTCCAAAAATTCGTCCCGCCTTCGGCTCTTTCTTCCCTTTCTCGATAATCACAACCGCGTTTTCATCAAAGCGAACATAGGTGCCATCTTTTCTTCGGAAAGCTTGCTTCTGCCGAACAACAATTGCGTGCAAGACTTCTTTCTTTTTCACCTGTTTCCGTGGCTCAGCAACTTGTATTGAAAGCACCACAATATCACCAATACGCGCGTACTTCTTTTTTGAACCACCCAACACCTTGAAAACTCGCCCGATCTTACCTCCGGAATTATCAGCTATTTTTACTAATGTTTGTGGCTGTATCATAAACGTTTCTTACTCATTACCTTATGCATCGGCACGAACTACATTGACGACCTTGTACGTCTTGTCTTTCGATATCGGGCTTGTTTCCTGAATGGTGACAATATCTCCTTCTTTAACCTCTCCCGACTCATTATGCGCCTTGTAGCGCTTACTTCGCTTGATGTATTTCCCATACTTTGGATGCTTCACAAAACGATCAACCGAAACGACAACGGTCTTTTGCATTTTTACCGAAACAACCACCCCTTTCAAGGTTGATACATTCTTCGTTTCCTGTTGTGTTTCTTGTTCCTTGTTCATATGATTATTGACGAGTATTCATCTCGGTAAGGATACGGGCAATTTCTTTTCTGATGTTCTTCGCTTCTTTGACATTCTTGATCTTACTTCCCGCGATGCCAAACCGAAACTCACGCAAGCCCTTTTTCTTCTCAGCAAAGTCCTTTGCGAGGTCACCGTCTCTTTTGTTTTTTATATCTCCATCTGACATACGAGAATACTATATATGAATTCACAATTTAATCAACTATATCTCCCGACTTACGACTTTTGTCTTTAAGGGAAGTTTCGCACCCGCCTTACGAAGCGCATCCCGGGCAACGCTCTCTTCCACACCATCAACCTCAAAAAGAATCCTGCCGGGACGAACATTCACGCAATATCCCTGCAGATCGCCCTTTCCTTTTCCCATACCAACCTCGGCCGGCTTTGAGGTGAACGGTCGATCGGGGAAAATACGAATCCATACCTTTCCGGTCTTCTGCATACTCCGTGCGATGGTCTTACGCGCCGCTTCGATCTGATTTGACCTGATCCGCGCGGTCCCAACGGCCTTTAAGCCAAAGGAGCCGAACGCGATCGTAACCCCACGTGTATCCGGTCTGACCATCTTGTCAGGATGCAAACGCCCGGTCTGCCATTTGCGATATTTTACTTTCTTGGGAAACAACATGATTATTCTTTATCAAACTTTTCTCCTTTATAGACCCATACTTTCACTCCGATAACACCGTACGGCAAATGTGCCTGATCACCAACATAGTCGATATCGGCACGAAATGTCTGCAAAGGGATCCCGCCACGCTTTATCTCTTCGGTTCTGCTCATTTCAGCACCGCCAAGCCGGCCGGCAAGGACGATCTTTGCGCCCTTCACGTCGCGGTTTGCCATAACCTTCTCAATCGTCTGTCTCATTACCATACGGAACGGAAGACGTTTCTCCAACCCCTCAATGATCATTTTTGCGACAATCGCCGCGTTTGACTCGGGAGAACGCACCTCCTCAATATCGATCTTGGTATTCGCAGGAATCGAAAGTTTGTATTTTTTACCAATCTTCTCAATATCCGCTTTGAGTTTCTGTGCCCCCTCGCCATTCCGTCCAATGATCATACCGGGACGTGATGTTTTAATGATGATCTTTAGCGCTTTTTTATTACGCTCGATCTCAACGGCGGCAACATAAAGATTGCGAAGTCTTTTTTCAAGATATTCGCGAAGAAGTATGTCACTTATCAAAAAATTGCGATATTGTGCCTTATCTCCAAACCAGCGCGATTTCCAATCACGTATGATTCCTAAACGATGTGCATATGGATGAACAATGTGTGACATAATTGTTATGTAAATTAATCTTTTTTACTTGGCGTTTTCTTCTCTGTCTTTTTCGTTGAAGCGGTTGCCTTGTCAGTAGTTTGTGCTACTTTTTTTTCAATCTTTACATCCTTCTCTTTCGTACTTTTGTTGCCACTCTCCACTTTATGCTGTTGATTCGCTCCTTGAGAAGCTCGCTGTGTAAGCTTTATTGAAATATTGCTTGTTCGTTTATTGATCGCTGATGCTCGCCCGCGAGCGCGAGGACGATATCGCTTCAGTGTCCGTCCTTCATCCACCCTGATCTCACTCACGAAAAGATGCTCTTTTTGAGCGCCAAAATTATTCAACGCATTCATGACTGCTGAGTGTAAAAGTTTCTTCAACGGCAATGCAGCGCGCTTTGCTAAAAAATTAAGGTCGGCAAACGCTTGCTCAACATCCTTTCCACGGATCTGGTCGGCAACCAAACGAACCTTTCGTGGTGATTGTCGATACTGTTTCAAATATGCCTTCATGATTGTTTACTTATTTTTTTGAATCTCCGGCCGCCTTTGCTGCTTTTGCTGCCGCGATCTCAGCATCCTTGCGCTTCTGCTCAAGTTCTTTCTGCATCTTTCCTCCGTGTCGAATGAATTTCTTTGTCGGAGAAAATTCCCCAAGTCGATGACCTACCATATCTTCAGTGACCAACACTTCGATATGTTCTTTGCCATTGTAAACCCCGAAGGTAAAACCAACCATTTCCGGTGAAATTTGAGATCTACGCGCCCACGTCTTAATAACGCCAGCCTCATCCGGTTTTTTGCCGGAAAACTTCTTAACCAGCTTTTCATCGACGTATGGACCTTTTTTCAGTGATCGTGTCATATAAATACAAAACAAAAAGCTCGCTTATGAGCTCGCACATCATCCTATCAGATTACCTCGTATTGTCAACTTACCATGAGTATCCAAAGCAAAAAGCATGCAGGCTCTCCCTTTCGAACACAGAGGTACTATTTACGCTTCTTAGAAACCTTTCTCCTTGAAAGAATGAGTCGATTCGAATACTTCTTCACGCGACGAGTTTTTTGCCCTTTCCCGGTCGGTTTACCCCACTTCGAAACTGCGCGTCGTCTTCCGCGCCCTGCTCGACCCTCACCTCCTCCGTGCGGATGGTCAACCGGATTCATCGCCGAACCACGAACGGTCGGACGAATACCAAGCCATCGTGACCGCCCAGCCTTCCCGATCGTGCGCAATTTATGCTCTTCGTTCGAGACAGCTCCAACGCACGCCCATGCGGTTTCAGGAACCTTTCTGATCTCGCTCGAAGCCATCTTTAAATGCGTATACCCCGCATCGTTCGCTACCACTTCCACGAAACTTCCGGCGGAGCGAGCAACTTTTGCACCACCCGCGGGTTTAAGCTCAACATTATAAACAAATGTTCCGGTTGGAATTTTTTTCAAAGGAAGACGGTTTCCTTTGGAGATCGGAGCCTTTTCAGAAACAATGAAACTATCACCGGGCTTTACCGACTTCGGCGCAAGAACATATCGACGCTCACCATCAGCATAACAAGCGAGAGCAATGAAACCTGACCTGTTTGGATCATATTCGATCGTCTCGATCCTTGCCGGAATGTCATGTTTATCATAGCGAAAATCGATCTCTCGAAAGAGCCGCTTATGACCACCACCTTTATGACGGGTTGTGATCCTTCCTCGATTATTTCTTCCGACGTGGCGTTTTCCACCCGAAGTCAGCGATTTTTTCGGTCGTGTCGCAGAGAGAACACCGCGATAAGTAACCGTGCTCATGTGGCGTCGTGATGGTGTTGTTGGTCTGTAAGTTTTCATGATTTGTATACGATAATAATACGTTTTGATGCGACGATCACTCTTCTAGAGAGCATCGATGGTATCTCCTTTTTTCAAATAGATGATCGCTTTCTTCACCCCCGCTTTCACCCCCTTGTTCCCCTTTCGTGAAAAGACTTTTTTTGCCGGGATAGTGGTAACATTGATCTTGACCGGATCTACCCCATACAGTGAAACAATGGCTTTCCGAATTTCCGCCTTATTTGTTCGAGTATCAACCTCAAAAACATACGCATTTTTCTCGGAGAGCATGGTTGCTTTTTCGGTAATATGCGGACGCCTTAAGACATCATGTTCCTGGATACTCTTGCGGACATGCACCAATCGAGGCATATTTTTTGTCTCTTTCTTCTTGGTGTCACTTTTCGCAGAACCACTCTTAACCGAAGCGTCTTTTTTTGTCGCGGTCTCTTTTGTTTCTTTTTTAAAAGTATCGAGCAGTGCCATAAGCGTTTATGCAGACTTCACGAGCCGCTTTTCAATAATAGTAATACTTTCTTTCGGGTCGGAAATGATCAAATATTTATACTGCAACAAGGTAAGCGGATTGATACTTGCCATATCTCCGATACCGATATTACCAAAATTACCAAAACTCTTTTCAGTTGTTTCATCCTTTTTGGAAAGCGCAATATAAGCGGCATTCTTTTTTTTCTTGGGAAGATGTTCAAATCCGGCAATTGAACCAACACCAACAAGTGCTTGCTTTGCCTTTTGTGCTTTCATCTCACTCATGGTCATACTGTCAATGAAGAGAATCTCATTATTTCTCATCTTCTCTGAAAGTAAGGCCGAAAGCGCCTTCGCCTTTGCTTTCTTATTTATCTTCTTTGTGTAATTCTTTTCGTTTGTTGGACCATGAGCAACACCACCACCAACCCATATCGGCGAGCGGCGCGAACCATGCCGTGCACGACCCGTTCCTTTTTGACGCCATGGCTTCTTCCCGGTGCCGGAAACATCGCTTCGATCTTTCGTGTGCGCAACAGGTGTTCGTGCGTTTGAACGCATAGAGGTAACTACCTGATGTACCAGATCGGCATTCCATGGAGCATCAAACACCTGACTCGGAAGTGTAATGTTCCCTTTTTTCTCTCCTTGTGTATTGTATATGGTCGCGTCCATGTTCGTTCAATTAATCTCTTACTTCAATAAGGGTGCCACGACGTCCGGGAACCGCGCCAGATACGACCAAAAGGTTGCTAGCGGTATCAATATCAAGCACATGAAGGTTCTTGACCGTCACGGTATCATTCCCCATTCTTCCAGCCATTCGTACGCCTTTGAACACTCTCTGTGGCCCTGTCGCCCCAATAGAACCCGGTTCACGTTCAGAATGCTTTTGCCCGTGAGTACGCGGTCCGCCATGGAAACCATGACGCTTCACCACGCCTTGAAACCCTTTTCCTTTCGAAATGCCGACAGCACGAACGACATCACCTTTCTCAAAGACCGATGCATCGATCGTGTCGCCCACTTTCCATGCAGAAGTATCGTCAACACGAAACTCTTTCACATAACGAAAGTTTCCTTTCTCTCCAAAGTGCCCTTTTTGTGCTCGATTGATGTTCTTGGGATTCCTCTCACCAAAACCAACCTGAACGGCACAATAGCCATCACGGTCTTTTTCTTTGATCTGGGTCACCACGACCGGACCGGCCGCGAGGACCGTTGCTGGTCGGCAAACGCCTTCCTCATCAAAGACTTGGAGCATATTCAGTTTTGTCCCAAGAATGAACTTTGTCATGTGAATATCATTACTCTCGAGCAATAAGCCCGTCATCTGTGGCGTATAAACTACCATACTCGCCCGAACACTGCAAGCAGTTTTTCGAACCCAAATCTCACAAAGTGCCGATTACACCATCTTCACATCGATATCAACACCGGAAGGAAGGCTGATGTTGGTCAGTGCCTCGATCACCTTCTGTGTAGGGCTTAAGATATCAATGAGTCGCTTGTGCACCCTCATCTCAAATTGTTCTCGCGCATCTTTGTAGATGAATGAAGAGCGATTAACGGTGTACTTTTTTATTTCCGTCGGCAATGGAACCGGACCAAGGATCGTCACATCATACCGAAGCGCGGTATCCATTATCTGCTTAACGGAAGTATCGAGCACTTTGTGTTCATACGCTCGCACCCTGATACGCAGTCGCGGAGTCGCGTTTTCTGCGGAAGCGGATGCTTTTGTCTTCTGTTTTTTTTCTTGCGGTTTCGTTGCCATATTTTTTGGTGGCGGACCATATTCCGGTCACACCGTGATTGATCTGCACCTGCAGAAGAAAGTCGATCTTTTCTTACCCTATCACTTTCGTCACAACTCCGGCTCCAACCGTTCGACCTCCTTCGCGAATTGCAAAGTGAGTCTGATCCTCAAGAGCCACCGGAACAACTAACTTCACGTTCAATTTGCTGACCGTATCACCAGGCATGACCATTTCAGTTCCCTCAGGAAGTGTGATCTCGCCGGTTACGTCAGTCGTTCTGATATAGAACTGCGGTTTGTACCCACTGACAAATGAGGTATGTCGGCCACCTTCTTCTTTCTTGAGAACATACACTTCCGCCTCAAACTCTGTGTGCGGCGTTACCGTTCCCGGCTTAGCAAGAACTTGCCCGCGGGTAACATCTTCTTTTTTGGTACCACGGAGCAAGACCCCAGCGTTATCACCCGCCATACCTTCAGAAAGCTGTTTATTGAACATCTCAATACCGGTAACGGTTGTTTTGGTCGTATCCTTCATTCCAACGATCTCGACTTCTTCACCAACTTTGACAACTCCCCGTTCGATACGTCCGGTCACCACGGTACCGCGCCCTTCAATCGAGAAGATATCTTCGATCGGCATCAAGAACGGCTTGTCAGTATCACGTTTCGGGAGCGGAATGTACTCATCGAGAGTATCAGTAAGCTCAAGAATGTTCTTGATCCACTCATCATCAACAGAGGTCGCTTCAAGCGCTTTCAACGCAGAACCTTTGATAACCGGTGCATTTTCACCGTCAAAGTCCTGACTGGTGAGAAGTTCGCGAACTTCTTCTTCAACAAGATCGATCAAGTCCTTGTCCTCCACCATATCGCACTTGTTCAAAAATACAATGATCTTCGGCACGCCAACCTGCTTTGCCAAAAGAATGTGCTCGCGTGTCTGCGGCATAACACCGTCCGTCGCGGCAACAACCAGAACCGCGCCGTCCATCTGAGCGGCACCGGTGATCATATTCTTAATATAGTCAGCATGCCCCGGCGCATCAATGTGCGCGTAGTGACGTGCGTCCGTCTCATACTCATTATGAGAGAGCGCAATGGTAATCCCACGCTCTTTTTCCTCCGGAGCGGAGTCGATTTCATCAACACCCCGCATTTTGACCGTTTTCCCCGCAAGTTGCAACGCGTGCAAGATCGCGGCGGTCAACGTCGTTTTGCCGTGGTCAACGTGGCCAATGGTCCCAACGTTAACATGTGGCTTTGTTCTATCAAATGTTTCTGCCATATTTTTTTGGGTATTAGTATGCAGAATTCGACGCGCGAGAACAATGGTCGAACTCTGTCTGCTTATACCTCTTTAATTAATAATTAATAATTAATAAAGATTATTCAATCTTTCTCGCTCGACACGAACGATAACGCAAACAAAAAACACGTATTGCGTGTAGATGCTATCTTATCAGAATACCACCAATAGTCAACCCTGGAATACTCCAATTTGTGAGATATTCGAATTCAACTTAATCAATCAATGTTTGGTCAAGTTGAGCCCTTTATCGTTCATCACTTCTGGGAAAGAAAAGTCGAGTGATCTATGATAACTCCTTCACTACTTCCTCCCCGCGATTACCGTTTCGGCAACGTTTTGAGGGACAGTTTGATAGCTTGCAAACTCCATAGTGAAGCTCGCGCGACCCTCGGTCATCGAACGCAAAGTAGTGATATAGCCAAACATCTCCGAAAGTGGAACTTGCGCGCGAATCGCCTTGTTCATACCACGTTCTTCCATCCCCTCGATCTGCCCACGTTTTGAGCTTAAGTTACCCGTTACATCACCCATGAATTGATCCGGGGTGACCACCTCAACGCTCATAACCGGCTCGAGCAATACCGGATTGGCACGCCGTGCCGCTTCCTGGATCGCCTGGGATGCCGCAATCTTGAAAGCGATTTCGGATGAGTCAACATCATGATACGACCCATCATAGAGTTCCACCGATATATCAACGAGCTTGTAGCCGGCGATCACACCTCGATCCATTCCTTCTTTGAGTCCTTTCTCAACCGCTGGAATGTATTCCTGTGGAATGACACCCCCTTTAATAGTATTCACAAATTCAAAACCATCACTCCGTTTCACATTCTTTGGCAGATCATCTTCGTCAACCGTTTTATCTATTGGCTTGATGCGGATCTTTACATGACCATATTGCCCACGTCCACCAGACTGTTTCACATATTTTACCTCTGATTCCGCATCCTTGGTGATCGTTTCTTTGTAGGCAACCTGCGGTTTGCCGACGTTCGCCTCAACGCTGAATTCCCGCTTCATAAGATCAACAATGATATCAAGGTGAAGTTCGCCCATACCCCATACTACCGTCTCAAGTGTCTCAGGATCGGTCGTCACTCGAAAAGTTGGATCTTCCGCTGTTAGTTTGGCGAGCGCCACACCCATTTTTTCCTGATCGGCTTTTGTTTTCGGTTCGATCCGCAACGAAACGACTGGTTCAGGGAAGTCGATCCGGTCGAGAACGATCGGATGATTCTCATCGCAGAGAGTATCGGAAGTTTTAGTATTCTTCAGACCAACGATAGCGGCGATCTCCCCCGCATACACTTTCTTAACGTCCTCGCGGTCGTTGGCATGCATACGCAAGATCCGCCCGACTCGCTCCTTTGATTCTGTTGTTGAATTATAAACATAGGACCCCGCCTCGACCGTACCCGAGTAGACCCGGAAGTACGTCAACTGACCAACAAACGGATCAGTCTGCAATTTAAAAGCAAGTGCGGCAAGCGGCTCATCATCAGACGATTTTCTCTCTACCTCCTCTCCGGTATTCGAATCGATCCCTTTGATCGGCGGAACATCGGTCGGCGCCGGAAGATAATCAATAACCGCGTCCAAAACAAGCTGTACTCCTTTATTTTTAAGAGCAGAACCGCAAAATACCGGGAAAATATCGTTGGCAATGACCGCTTTTCGGATCACTTTTTTGAGTGAGTCTATTGGAATTTCTTTTCCTTCGAGGTAGTCATTCATGAGCTCCTCGTCATTCTCAACAATCTTTTCAATAAGTTCGTTATGGAATTTCTCAGCGTCGCTTTTCAGATCATCAGGAATCTCAATCTCTTTGAGCTCAATTCCCATATTCCCTTCAAAGAGATATGCTTTCATTTTGAGAAGGTCAACGACCCCTTCATGTTTTTCCTCAAGCCCGATCGGGATCTGCATACGTAATGCGTTCTTTGAGAGCCGGTCGAGGATCGTTTTGAACGAATGCTCAAACGATGCTCCTGATCGATCAAGTTTATTCACAAAACAAATACGCGGCACATTATATTTATCTGCCTGTCGCCACACCGTTTCAGACTGTGGCTCAACACCAGCAACGCCATCAAAGACGGTCACTCCGCCATCAAGCACCTTGAGCGATCGCTCAACCTCGGCGGTAAAGTCAACGTGCCCGGGTGTATCAATAATATTGAAACGATATTTCTCCTTTTCCGGATCGTCAGTCTTTACCCAAAAACAAGTTGTTGCCGCGGATGTGATCGTGATCCCGCGTTCGCGCTCCTGCTCCATCCAGTCCATAACCGCCGCGCCTTCGTGCACCTCGCCGATCTTGTGCGAGATACCCGTATAGAACAAAACACGCTCGGTGGTTGTGGTCTTCCCTGCATCAATATGAGCAATGATCCCGATATTTCGTACTTTCTCCAGTGGATAGTCTCTGTTCATAATAATTTTTTATAGATTAAAATATTTTTATAGTAACTTCGCTCTTTTGTTTTATGAAAAAACAAGCCTCTCGGCTCGCCATCACTATATAGGAAAGTTGAATAGAGTGCAAGATGCGAACAGGAAAAGAGAAGGCAGTAAATGGAAAATAGAAAAATATAAGTGACGTCTCGTTTAATACCTCGATAATATTGACAACGGAAACCTCACTTACCTACGAAATTCCTTTTCATATTGAAGCCCCGGTTTCCAGCTACACCAAAAAAACCGGTACTCATGCCGGGGTAAAATTGGTGCGGGATGCTCCATTTTGTATTGAAAATGCCTCCGCTCCTGCGAGCTTCATTCTACCAAGAAAAATGAGCGAATGCTTTGTTGGCTTCTGCCATTCGATGAGTGTTCTCTTTCTTTTTGACCGCTTCGCCTTCGTTATTGCTTGCCGCAATGAATTCTTCAGCAAGACGCACATGGATTGGCGATCCTTTTTTCGATCGAGCGGCGGAAATGATCCAACGCATTGCGAGCGCGAGCCGACGGTCGGCGCGCACTTCGCGCGGTACCTGATAGTTCGCTCCACCAACACGACGTGACTTTACCTCGACGGACGGTCCTGCGTTCTTGATCGCAAGATCGAATACTTCAAGCGGGTTTTCATTCCCGGTCTTTTCTTTAATGAGGGCAAAAGCATTATGCATCGCGCGCTCCGCGGTATTTTTCTTGCCGTCAAGCATGAGATAGTTCGTAAATCGTGCAACTTTCACCGAGCCATATACAATGTCCGGCTTCACCTCTTTTCTGTTTTTTACTTTTCTTCGCATATAAAATTACTTTTCCGCCTTTGGCTTCTTTGCACCATACATACTTCTACTCTTCTTGCGATTATCAACACCGGTTGCATCAAGCACACCGCGCACAATGTGATAGCGCACACCACCGAGGTCCTTCACACGCCCACCGCGGATCATCACCACTGAGTGTTCCTGAAGTGTATGACCAATACCCGGAATGTAGGCGGTAACCTCCATACCATTCGTCAGTCGTACACGAGCGATCTTTCGGACGGCAGAGTTTGGTTTTTTCGGGGTCGTCGTTTTTACCTTTGTGCAAACACCACGCTTGAAAGGCGATGGGTAAGATACCGGGCGATTCTTCTTGGTATTGAAACCACGAGAAAGACCCACCACCTTTGATTTCTTGGTGGGGCTTTTTCGATTCTTTCGTACCAGTTGATTGATCGTTGCCATAAAAAATGTGCCTCATTTTCACACCGAAACATGCGCCGTGAAACGAGTCACCATACTCTAATATATATCGCCAAAAAATGCAAACCTCCATGCGACATGTTGTCGTGTTCACATTACCATACCCCCTTCGTTTCATTTATTCGCCGGATGATATACTCTCGCTTGCCGTTGTATACATGCAAAACAAGAGAATTAAAATACAATAACACGGCAATGTAAATATTAGCAACATAAGGAAAGAGTATTGTTGCTAATAATAAACCACTTCCATCTTCTCCAAATATTTTAGAGTAATAACGCACACTTATGAACACAATTATCGACCCAACCAACCATGAGAAAGAGACAACAAATGCATCAATCCTATGCGCAAACTTATGGCCCGGATCAGTAACGAAATGCTCATCATACCCATCCGATATCGCATCAATTGTGTCACGTATCATCGCAAGCAGGGGGCTAACCCAAAGCAAGATTCGAATGATTTTTTGCACTCGATGACCCATATTTATTTTGTATCATAGTTTAATCTAACGAATAACTTTCCATTCTTGGATAATTTCTTCCTTTGCTTCAAAGTAATAATACTAAAGATTCCCCAGTGATCAAAGTGTAGAGAAATGCGATGATCGGCTTGATAAAGTCAACCCCAAAAAACACAACAAGGATGAGCAAAGGAAGCGCATATCGCTCAAGACCTTCTTGAATATGGCGGAAGCGAAGCGGTAGAAACGCGAACAGCACTTTTGATCCATCAAGTGGCGGAATTGGGATCAGGTTGAACACCGCAAGTAGGATATTGAGATAGATAGTAATAGCAATAAAATGAAGAAACGACATTGGAATTCCAATATTCCCGCTGAAGCGAATAAATATTCCAAGAGCAATAGAAATGAGCAGGTTCGCACCGGCACCTGCCGCGCCAACGAGCGCCGTACCCCATCGTTGATTCCTTAAATTGTAGGGATTATAGGGAACCGGCTTTGCCCAGCCGAACATCGTATTCGTAGAAAAAAACATGAGTACCGGCACAATGAACGAACCGAGCGGATCGAGATGCTTGCGTGGATCGAGCGTGAGCCGCCCGGCAAGCTTTGCCGTCGGATCGCCGAGCATGTGCGCGACATACCCATGTGATATCTCATGAGCGATCACCGAAAGGATCAGAACAGCGATAAATATAAAAAATATGACTGGGTCTTGCATAATGTGTGCTTTATGATAGCATACGACATACTGTTGTATAGAGGGGCAGTGCTCCGCACATAAAATACGTTATGGCAAAATCATGTCCAATCTGTAATAAAGGAACGCAAGTCGCCGGTGGCTACAGCAATGCTGTCCGTGCAACGCAATTCAACCCGACCGGCAAACGACGCAAATATCCCAATCTCCAGTGGGCGCGCCTTTCCGACGGCTCACGCATTAAGATCTGCACACGTTGTCTCAAAGCGGGAAAGCATCTCAAGATAAAATAAAACTACGGGTGTTACTCGGAGTTTTATTTTATCACCACTCAAGCAAAGCAATCAACGCTTCATAAAAACATGCTCTTTGGAACTCGGAGTTCCAAAGAGCATGTTTTCTTGCTAATTACCAGCCGAGAGAGAATTTAGTTGTGCCTGCAGTGCAGCAACCTGTTTGAGAAGCTCATTCATTTTTGTTGTTAATTCCTCGACAGATGGTGCCGGTGATACTGTGCCAGTGTTACCACTCATCGATCCGTCGTGAGATCCATTATCTCCATACACAGACTCAAACATCGCACGTGTCTTTGGACCAACAACTCCATAACCGGTGCTCGCAGGACTTCCGTTGCACACAACATTGTATTTACACTGAAACCTCTTGACCGCAACTTCAGTAAGTGAACCAAAGTAGCCCGAGGTGATCCCTTCAGGATAAATAGATGGATCCTGCGCCATCAGCTCCTGTACTTTTTTCACATCGTTTCCTTTACTTCCTTTTTGTATATTTCTTGTAAGATAACCTTCCTGAACGACGATCGAGGAATGTTGTACAGTGCCCGTCGACGTTTGTTCAGACCCTTGAAGCGGGCTCACGCTCGGAACAAGAGGCGTGGGCAAAATAGTTGTCGGAGTCGGAGGAGTCGTCTGTGTAGAGTTTTGAATAGGTGTGTTATTGACCGGATTTGAATCATTAAGACTCGTTGGTATACCTACACCAGCGGTGATATCAACTGGTTGCTGAACAGCTTGTTCCGGCGCCGGTTTTGTTGTAAGCCCCATGTATTCTCCCAACACTGTTCCGGCGCTTGTCTGAGCCACAAGATTCCAATTGTATCTAGTACCTGGCTGAAGACCCGTTATCGTTGCCTTATGCTCAACGAGTGCAACCTGAGCAGGAATGGTAACTTTTGGTGTTGATGGTGGAGGGGTTACATTGAAAGGTGCAGAAATATTAAACCAAACCTTTGTCTCGTTTCCGTTTGGATTAACAACACCATAGAGTGTCGCAGTGGTATCAGTCACCTCAAGGGGCCACTTTGTATACGGTGTTGCAAGCACATCTGTGTTTCCTGTCGCGCCAACCGGCGGTGTATTATTCCCTGTCGTGCTAGATGGTGGCGTATTCGTTGTCTGGCTGGAAGAATCCGTCTGCGCGGATTTTACCGTAAACATGGAATCTGATGTGTCAGTTACCGACCCAACCCCTGTTTGATACCCAATGATCTTTATTTCTATATTCTTGCTTGTATTTGGAAGCATATTCCCCGCATCAACCGTCCAAGTATAAGAACCTGTATTAGGTACATTGGTTTTTATCCAGCTTAATGAAGAAGGACCGACCCCCCACCCAAGAGAAACGTTATCAACGTTTTCTGATTGCCATGTGATAGTCGTCGTATCACCCGCCGTAAAAGTTTCACCGCCGTTTGGCGACGTGAGAGTAATAGAAGGAGCGGCAAAAGCAAAACTCACCGGCAAAAAAATGGATGCACAAAAAACGATCGTTTTTATTATCTTACCCATAAAAAATGAAATAATTATAGACTCTAGACTAGCTAAGAGTTGCTACTATCTATTAATAGATTTATTCTACCATAGTTTTTGTGACGGGCGACATGTGCGACATGCGTCGTCTAACAAATTGCTAGACGACGTTATAACGTCGATTTCCGGCGGAGAAATGCACCTCGTGGAGAAGGAATTGCAAAGAAGATCAAACCAATCTTTAATACGATATTACCACCGGCTGGTAAGGAACTTTATATGTTTCCGGATCAAATGTTGTGGGGTCAGCACCATCGATGATACTACCTCTGAAGTACACATGATCTTCATCTTTTGCGAGACCTCTAACTTTTACTCCGTTAAAAGTCGTAAACGATGCCGCATCTGCGTATTTAAGTATCGTATTTTTGTAATATATATTGTTCTTGCTTTTTGCATAATAATCGCCGAGGTATTCAAATATTGCCGGGTCGGCACCGTCAAGAACCTTGAAACTCCCCGCAAAATGCGCATTGTCAGCGTCTGGATCGGCAAAGTACACGTTATTTTTGTCTTTAATATACCCATTATTATTAAGTGCCAAAAAACTCTCTGGTTCAACACCCCTGATAACGTTACCGAAGACATATACATGGTTTACATCTCTGGCATAATGGTACCCGTCTCTAGCTAGACTAAGGACTTCAAAAGTTACTGGATCAGCATCTTCGATTATGACACGTCTATAATATACGTGATTTTTGTCTTTCGTATAATCCTTGTCTGGAAACACCTGGAATGTCACCGGATCAGCATCTGGTATAACCTTTCTCGAAAAATATACATCGACAGTATCCGTGATATAGTGACTGCCAAGGTCATTCATTGCTGAAGCACCTTGCTGAGAAACCCCATGGTCCGCCGGCAAGACAGGCGATACGCCAATTTGACCTTTTCCGACAAACTTGCTGAAAAGTATACCTGCGATGATCATGATAGATACAAAAATGATGGTGCTACGTGACGTACGAAATCGCAATAACTTGACCAAACTGTACGAGTCAGTTAAATGATTCTCTTTAGTTGCCTCTTGACTTACCATCGCTACATTACTTGTCTCATTTTCCATGGACAAGGTCGACCAGTCAAGAAGATATTTCCCGCTTGCGAGATAGAATAGTATGGCATACAAGACACCCCCTAACCCGTTGTTCAACAAAAGAAATCCTCCGACTGAGTTCATTGGCACCACGAACGTGAAGATTGCAACAATAAACGTGAAGTAGATAACAGAAACCTGGAATATCTCGTCTCTTTCCACAGATGATTGATACTTTTTGTTAAAAGTTTTTGCAAAGTGTTTGGTAACAAACCAAAGTGCAAGAAGAGCCGGCGCAAGAAAAAACAAATACTTAACAACCAAACCGAGTAATGTGGCAAGTTGCATCATGGACTTTATGGACAATCCGCCGGGTGGTCCATTAGGAATGATTACCGGAAGGCTTAATATCAACGTTTTCACCAGCGACGTTCCAAGTATTAAACCGAGCATAGAAACGACAACCCCGACAAAAATAGCTATGAGGAATACCGTAAGAGTATATCTCATCGCAACCAAATGTACCGATCTTTTAAATACCTTTTGATCTTCCATAAAATTTTACACTACCGAATAATTCACTTGTCTTAAGTCTACCACCCAAACATGCCCTGTCACGTTGATAACGGAGTCGTCCGACTGGCTATTGTTATTTGGAGCTATTTGTTATTTGGAACTCCGAGTTCCAAATAAAAGCAAAGCAATCAACGCTCTGTCGCGCAGTTCTTTTTCTTTTTGAACACTCTTCTCACTCTCTATTTTCCATTTTCTAAACTGATCGTCTTTCCGTCGCTCTCAAACATGATCGCGCCACGGTCAATGGTGGAGAGATACGGGATGCCGAGCTCAGCAAGGCGATCGAGTGTTTCCTTGTGCGGGTGGCCGTATTTATTGTCCTTCCCCGCCGAGATGATCGCATAGTGTGGCGATGTCGCACCGAGAAACGCCGGGCTCGATGAGTTCTTTGATCCATGGTGACCAAGCTTTAAGATATCGACGTCAATGTCGTGCGGGTCAAGTCGCACGAGGTAATTCTCGATTGACGATGGAAGGTCACCGGTAAACAGAAACGAGGTATCGCCGTAGACCAACCGAGCGACGAGCGAAGTTGAATTTGAATCCATGCCCGCGACATCACGGTCGGGATAGAGAATATCAACGACAATGTCAGGAGCGAGAATAATCCGCGATCCACGGGTAAGCACAACCTTTTTGATATGATGCGCGTCAACAGCATGCAAGAGATCAGTGTATGCACCGGTGTCCGACTGCGCGCCGGAAAAAGTGAAGAGTCCGACAGTAAACCGTTCGGCAACATCCGTGAGCCCGCTGATATGATCTGAGTCGGGATGTGATGCCATGATGACGTCGATCGAACGATCATAGAATGGCATCACTTTGGCAAGTTCGCGAAGGACTGCTTTGTTCGGTCCGCCGTCAAGAAGAAGCTGGTTCCCATTCGGCGCCTCAATGAAAATCGCATCCCCTTGTCCGATATCGAGAAAGGTTACGCGAAGCTCGCCGCCGTTCCCCGCATGCGCGACCGCGTACCATATGACCCCATTTACAGAAACAAGAACAATCAAGATGATCAGCCGAGCATTTTTTGAAAATCGATTCATATTGTTAGGAACTATTATTGTAACAAGGAGGCAAGAGAACCCAAAGATCAATTGTGCTACAATGGCGAGATGTTTGAATCATTTATTGAAAACACTATTCAATCCTCTGGTTATATCGCCATCTTTTTCCTCATGATCACGAATGGCGCCATCAGTATCCCCTCAAGCCAACTCCTCTACATCATCACCGGCTATTTCATCTCGGTGGGGAACCTCGCTCTCGTACCGGTCGTTATTGTCGGCGCGATCGGCAACACTATTGGCAACATCGCGCTCTACGAAGCGGCGCGGGCGAAAGGACTCACCTACATCACAAAGTTTCAAATGTTCCCCGAAACGGCAGTGCGGAAAGCGCAGGTCGCATTTCGGAAAAAGGGCGGGTGGTTCGCTTTCATTGGGAAACTCTTGCCGGCGATCAAAGTGTTCGTCCCCATCCCCGCCGGTATTGCGCGAATGAACCGCGTTGCGTTCACTGCGATCATGCTTGCCGCGTCAGTGATTTGGACATTCCCCTTTCTCGCGATCGGCTACTACTTTAGCAAGAGCGCCAACGTGCTCGGCAACTACGCGATCATCCTGCTCGCCATCGCCGCCATTCTTGTATTTATATTTTATCGCTATATGCAAAGCGACGAGGTTGCGAGGGAAGCGGCAGCATTCAAGGAAGAAAAATTATCTTGACTGAAAATCTGTCTTGTGCAATCCCGATTGGCGCACAATTAAACGAAATACGCCAACCAAAATGTATTTTTTCATAGATCTATAGCATGTCGCTTTCCTCGCGATACCAAAGTCGCACCCGGTCAGGAAGACGCTTCGGCAGGATGATGAAACCGCCAAATAACAAAACCGTAGATCGCGTATACGAAGACCACCGCGGCAAACGGGATCGCCGGAACAGCAATGGACGCGTACGGGAGTGAGGCAAGCATCTCAACGACAAAAAGCTCGTAGGCAAGAAGCGCGTACGAAACGAACGCCAGTGGCAACGACACGATCGGCGCGATGAAGCCCGCCATCCCCGTGAGAAATCCGAAAAGCATCGTAAGTGGGACAAATGCAAGAATAAGAATATTCGCAAAAAGCGCTACTGTTGAGAATTGACCAACCTTATAAAGCAAGAGTGGGAGAACAAATATTTGCGTCGCGACCGTCGAGAGAGCAAACTCGCGAAGCTGGAAACGTGTCGGCATAAAATGAAAATACCGCTCGATGACCGGCGCAAGATACACCAACCCAAGTGTCGCCAAGAAGCTTAGCTGGAACGACGCATCGAACGCGAGAATTTTTGGGTTGGCAAGTATCATTAAAAAACCGGCGGCAATAAGCCCGGCGGTGATCTCGTACACACGACCGGTCGCGCGAGCGAGTACCACAAGAAGCGCCATGATCGACGCGCGGACGATTGTCGCGTTTCCACCCGTCATGATCGCGAAAAAGATGATACCGATTCCGCCCATGCTCATACCGATCGCTCGTGGGAGAAACGAGAGTGTCCGCATGATCGCCTCGGCAACGATCGTCACATTGTACCCGGAAAGCACGACAATATGAATAACACCCGCCGTGCGAAAATCCGCCAAAAGTTTGTCGCCAAGTGAACGCTTCGCCCCAAAGACAAGCCCGCCCAAGAGTGACGCATGCGGCTCGGGAACAACCGCGGATATATTTGCCATGACATGTTGCTTGAATGAGAAAAGCATCTCTTTGATCACGTTGCCGCGATTGTGCTCGACAAGTGAAACACAGGGATAGAACATCTCATAATAAATATTATCTTTCGCTAAATACGAAACGTAGTCGAACTCTGCTCCACCGGTTTCACTGGTAAAATTTTTCGGCAATACGAGATCGCCATCGAGCGAGATCACGTCACCATAGGCAAACTCGGGATGCAAAGAAGCAACCACAAGAACACGTTCGCTTGAAAGCGGTGAATCGATCCCATCTTCAAAGAGGCGGACCGTGAGATTGGCATGCGTTTCACGCAGATCAGACTCATCGACGACCAGCGCATATGCGGAAACATGCCCTTCTTGAAGATGAGGCGGTTGTCCAAAGTTATCGGCAATATCATAGCGAAAAATACCGAGTGCGGCAGAGAAGAGCGCGACGGAAAAGAGCACAATCACGCGATGGCGCGAAATGCTCCACCAAATAAAAAACAATGCCGCGCCAAGCGACAAGAAGAAAATAAACGAAAGTCCGAGATCAACGAACGAACGGAAGAACACTCCGAGCGTAAAGAAGCCGATCGCGACGGCAAGCGCCTTTCTCATGAACCACCGGCAAATACTGACGGGTAGATCTCAAGAAGCGCAAAGAATGTACTGAGAACGATCGGACCGGCGAGAAAACCAATCGGACCAAAAAGCGCAAGCCCACCGAACACCGACAACAAGATCAAGATTGGATGAACACCCACATCTTTTTTTAGAATAAGCGGACGCAAGAAATTATCAACCAACCCAACAAGAACCGTCCCCCACAAAAGTAGTCCGAGTGCCGGAAGCGCGCTTCCTTGGAAGTAGAGATAGATCACCACCGGAATCACAACAATCGCCGTTCCAACACTTGGGACGAGCGCGGCAATCGCGGTGATCCCACCCAAGAGTACCGGTTGACCAACTCCAAAGAATAAGTAACCAAATCCGGCCAATACCCCTTGGATCAATGCAACAATGAGTGATCCTCTGACAACCGCGTCAATGGCGACCCTTATCTTCTTGAGAATCCCTTCATCATAATTGTCATCAAGCGGACTGAGCTCAACGATCGTTTTTTCAAATTTTTTTCCATCACGCAAAAGGAAGAAGAAAGAAAACGATGTGATAAATATATAGACGACCGCTTGAACAAAACCGGAGAAAATGCCTCCGATATTGTTGGTTAGAACGCTCAGGTAATTTCTGGCATACTCACCAAGATCTATGTTCACAGAAAGTGATGGCGCAATCGACTGGATCTTTGTTTGTAAAAGTGCGATCTGCTCGGTAAAGAATGTCGAGTCTGTATTTGCCGCCGCCAACCGCGTATACAGATCTTGCGCTTCTTGGAAAAGCAGTACACCGATAAAAATAAGCGGTACAAAAATAACAAGGAGCACGATACTGGAAGTAAGAGTAGCTGCGATCGTTTCGTGTCCATTCAAAAAATGTTTGATCTTTTGATAGACCGGATTGAAAATGATCGCTAAAATGATCGCGAGAAAGAGTGGCGAGACATACGGACGAAATATCAAAAAAGTGGTCCAGCTGACAAGCGCCGTAATAAGGAGAAAGAAACTCACTTGTAATGTTGAATGACTCATACCTTTATTATATACGATAGCACACTAATCGCCGACCGTTATAATCCCCACCCCGCTATGATCTGTTTTTCATCCTCGGCGGAGATCGTCTTGCGATACTTCGCACCTTGTTTCCCCCTCACTCGCTTTTCGCACTCCGCCCATGTACTGTGCCGCTTGAGTACCCCATCGATCAAGCTCACATAGGAGTGCGCTTTTGCTGTGGAACGTTTCCGCTTCGACTGAGCAGAACCTTGTGGTGGCTCTTCGTGTAACGAGCAAACATCACGCTCATATTTCGCACGTGGTCCTTTATACAAGGCAGGCTCCCGTTCCATGGCAAAGGACGTAGCAATCGTGTCCGCGCGTTCATTGCCCGGAATACCAACATGCCCGGAAACTTTGTTCCATGAAACATCTTTTGTATTCGCCAGTGCGAATAACCGCTCCCACAAATCTCGATTCAAGACCGGATCCTTCGTTGCTGTCACCCAGCCACGCGCGCGCCATCCATGAACCCACTTCGTAATGCCATTCAACACATACGCGGAGTCGGTATGCAAAGTGATATGCGCATTAGTTTTTCCTATCAACTCCAACACCTTTATCGCCGCAGTGAGCTCCATGCGATTATTGGTCGTTTCTTCTTCCGCTCCACCCAATTCAACAACCCGATCAGAGTAGGCAACAAGCGCGCCCCAACCACCCGGGCCGGGATTACCGAGCGAGCTTCCGTCAGTGTAACTGATAATGTTTATTTTTTCTGTCATACTATTGTGCTCATAAAATATCAATAATGCGTAATCGTAATTCGGGGTAATTGCGAAACATCGACTTATCAAATGTTCCAACAATACCTACCCGATCTCCCACCGCAAACGACTTCCGCTGAAAGTTCGCCTTATTGGCAAAAAAGGTAATGCCGGAAACCGGTTTCGCCGTTCCATTCTCCATGTCGATCCGCAGATGATTTTTCTCTTTTCCAAAATAATTCACTCCGCGAATGACAACGTTCTCAAATAAAAATGTTGGGCTCAAATTACCAATGCCGAATGGCGCGAGCTTTTCGATCTCTCTATATGTCTTCCAATTCACCTCCCCGATGTCCATCTTCTTATCAACAAGCGTCACTCGCTCAACGTGATCTTTTTTTCTTTTATGGTATGCATCGATAACCTCCTCTTCAAGCAAGTGGATCTTATCATGCAAGATCGAAAATCCGCCTGAGTGCTCATGCCCACCAACATCAAGAAAGAGATCCTCCTGTACGTTTGTCATCAACTCGACAACATTGACCGTACCATCTGATCGACACGACCCTTTAATATGCTCCGACCCTTCCTTCCCCCACACGAACGCCGGCTTGCCATACTCTTCAACAATATTACTCGCGGCAATCCCAAGCACTCCGACACGCCAATTCGGATTTCCGATCACGATCACATCGCGCGGCTCACGTTCTTTGAGTGTTTTTTTTATCTCTTTGACCATTTGAGCAACGATCCACTTCCGTTCACTGTTGATCTTCTCAAGGTGAGCGGCAAGATCTCCCGCGATGACCTCATCATCGGTCGAAAGCAATTCGAATGCTTCGCGCGGGTCCGACATTCTGCTCGCCGCGTTGATGCGCGGAGCGATCATAAAGCCGACATCACCCTCTGAGATATACGCTTGGTTCATTTTCATTAAACGCAACAATTTCTGCAGACCGGGTCGCGGACTTTTCCGTAAAACTTTCAACCCATAATACGCGATCACTCGATTCTCCTTTTGCAGTGGCACCATATCGGCGATCGTTGAAAGCCCTGCCATATCGAGAAGCCACTTCTCCCAACCATCCGAAACATCAAAGTCGCCACGCGCAAGAAGCGCCCGAACAAACTTAAATGCCACCCCCGCGCCACAAAGCATCGGATCGGGAGACGTATCCTCTTCTTGTTTTGCATCAATGACCGCATACGCGGGAGGCACCTCCTCTTGCACCAGATGATGATCGGTGATGATCGTATCAATACCGAGCTCATTCCCTCGCGCCACTTCCGCGCAATCGGTGATCCCGCAATCGACCGTGATCATCACCTTCGCCCCACTCCGGGCAAGCTTCTCGACAGCGGCGATGTTGAGTCCATATCCTTCAGTGTGGCGATGCGGAATATAATTTTCAAAATGTGCGTAGCCGATCTTTTTGAAAAAGTCGTGGAGCACCACACCCCCGGGAATCCCGTCGCAATCATAATCGCCATAGATGACGATCTTCTCCTCCTCTTTTATCGCACGGAGCACCCGCTCGACCGCCTTCTCCATATTATGCATAAGAAACGGATCCGAGAGACCTTTTTCATAATCGGGATTAAGAAAGATCTCTGCCTCGGCAGCCGTGCTGATTCCACGATTAAAAAGCAAACGCCGCGTCAATTCCGGATACGCAGAAAGCTCCTTGTTTACGTCGTCGGGAATATCAGGGGTGATTGAATAAGTATCCATAAATGGCATTCTATCACACCTCGGGAACATGAAGCTATGCTCACTGTAAGTAAGCAAACCGTGCGCCACACACAATATGGCTCCACAACGAAAAATGTTCTATAATGGAGACAATGAATGATTGTATCTTTTGCAAAATAGCGGCACAGGAGATCCCATCAGAAAAGGTTTACGAAAATGAACGGTTCTTCGCGTTTCTCGATATCAAACCGATCAACCCCGGACACACACTTGTGATACCTAAAAACCACTCAAGAAACTTGCTCGAAGCGGACGAGGCGACGCTCCATGAGCTCATGCCGTTCGTGGCAAAACTCGCGCGCGCCGTCAAGATCGCATCCGGTGCCGATGGTATCAACATTGGCATCAACACCGAACCCGCCGCGGGACAGGTCGTGTTTCACACGCACATTCACATCATCCCTCGTTTTTCAGACGACGGCTACCACATGTGGGGAGGAAGAGATTATGAAGGAAAAGGAGACGCAAAAGAGATGGCAAGAAAGATCGCGGAAGTGATCGAGAAATAACCGGTAGAAATGCACAAAAAAACGGTTGTGTACCAGATGGCACACAACCGCACAGATTTTGAGTGATGAGAGAGGTTCAAGCCTCACTTTTTGGTCGGGACGGTCGGAGTCGGACCGACGGCCTTCGCGCTTTTGCACGACGCTCTACACTGGGCTACGTCCCGTTACTTTTCCACACCAAAATTAGATCCGTTGTTGAGTATACCAATACAATCAACTTTTGCAACACCACAAATTGAAAATACCGAGGGATATTTACTTCCGCGACTTTTTGATCGCTTCGATGCCGGCGAGTGTGCCATCTGCAAGAAAATCAAGCATCGCGCCACCCGCCGTTGAGACAAACCCAATCTTGCGATGGACTTTAAGCCTGAACGCGACCGCCAAAGTATCACCTCCACCGAGAACGCTCTGTGTTTTACTTTTGGCAATTGCCGTTAAAAGACCAGCCGTCCCTTTATCAAATCCTTTTTCATAATTACCAAGGGGGCCATTCCATAATACAAACTTCGCTCGCGCGACAAGAGCACCAAGTTCTTTAATCGTCTGCGGGCCTGCATCAAGAATACATTCCCCTGGAGCAACATCATCAACTGCTTTCACCATAGCCGCCCTGCCTCTTCTCTTTACGACAACATCAACGGGAAGGATCACTTTTTTACTTTTTGCGAGTGCTCCCAGCCCGGGCACCGGACCACTGACCATTGATTGACCAACCTCATACCCCCGCGCGCGCAAACAATCATTTGCCGCCACACCCCCAAGAAAGATCGTGTCGGCGATTGCAAGAAACTTCTTCGCAAGTGGTATTTTTATTTTTGTTTTCGCTCCACCCAAAATAAGTATTAAGGGATGCTTAGGATGCAGTGCTATACTCAAATGTTTTATTTCTTCTTCAAAAAGCAAGCCAACATACGAAGGAAGAAGCTTGGGCACCCCAACAATAGACGCGTGTTTGCGGTGCGACACAGAGAACGCATCATTCACATAAATATCGGCAAGTCCGGCGAGACACTTCGCGAAGGCCGGATCATTTTCCATTTCCCCGGGGTTTGACCGCACGTTTTCAAGCACGATCGCCATACCGTCCTTCATATCATTGATGATACCCGCAAGATCTTTGTGTTTTATTTTCGGGAAAAACCCAACCTTTGTCTTACGGTTCAAAAAATCAGCAACCGGCTTGAGTGTCGTACCCGGCTTCCTGCCAATATGTCCGATAATGATGATCTTTGCTCCCTTCTTTTTGAGGTAATTGATCGTGGGAACGATCTGCTTCACCCGATACCCGCCGATCACCTTTTTCCCTTTCATTGCCACATTAAGATCAACGCGCAATAAAACACGCTTACCTTTTATATTCCCAAGTTTTTTGATAGAGCGAAGTTCTTTGTGCATAGTTTTATTGTTTTATTTCTTTTTTTGCATTGCGGTTAAAATAAGAGAAAAACGTTCCGGATCAAGCCCCGCTCGTCCAACAAGCAACCCGCCAATGGTCTCTTGCTCGAGAAACTCTCGGGCGTTCTTCTCGTTTACCGACCCGCCGTAGAGCACCGGGATCGTCGTGGCGCTTTTTCCATACATACCAACCAGTGTTTTTTTGATCAAAATCATCGCCTCGACCGCGTCCTCGACGGAAGCAACACGCTTTGCCTTCTTCCCGATCGCCCAGAGTGGTTCATATGCCACAATAAGATCTCCCCGAAGACGCTTTTTCGCAGCTTTTTTCGGAAGTGACTGTCGCACCTGATTTGCGATAAATTTCGTATAATTGCCTTGCGTATCACGTTCTTGTTCACCAACACACACAATAACCGTAAGACCACTGGCAAGACACGCGGTAACCTTTGCTCGGATCATCTCGTTCGGCTCACCAAGCGCCCGTCTCTCCGAGTGACCAAGGATCACATACTTCGCTCCCGCGCGCACCAACATGTCCGGCGAATGTTCTCCGGTGTGCGCTTCTTCTTCATTCCAAAAAGCGTTCTGCGCGCCGACAAGCAAGCGATGCCCGGTCACGTTTTTGGCAAGCTCGCCAAGATAGAGCATCGGCGGACATATCACCGTTTGCACTCCTCGTACCTTATTGGCAGTTCGTTTGATCGCCTGAAATCGCTTTTCCGCCCCAAGAAAAGACGCGGGCGCCATTTTCCAGTTCGCTACAATGATCTTTTTCATAAGCGTATTGTACCACCGTCAGCAAAGAGCACCAAAGGTTGCGCTTCTTTTAAAAGAGTGGCGTGAAAGAGTTCGTGTGTCGTGAAAGAGTTATTCAACTTCTCTCCAGTTGTCCAATTTCCACCCACCACCGGGACCGGATGAAAACGAAAGATCGGCAACACCAATTTCATACTTAATGACTGCGTTGTTTTCCAATTTAATTTTATACCCAACAGCCGATGTGATCTGAACATTATTTTCAATGTCGATCATAGAATCGGAAGTATAGAGAATGGCGCCGGTAACATTATTCCTAACTCGAATACCGCTATTCCCATTTCCACATTGCGGTAATTGCGCTCCTCCATTACACCCTTCAACAGTACTCAAGAATAAAAGATAGCTGTCGGGGTCACCTGATCCACTCATGGTCACATTGTTATAAAAATATGCCCATCCATCAGCGACAATAACACAACTATCCGATCCGTACGCCGCGGCACAAGAAATTGTCGCGTTGTTTGATACGTCAACATTGCCGGTTATGTAGATCGTTCCTGTTACGGTAAGCGTTTCTCCATTCCCAACGGTCAGATTGCCATCGATCTTGACCGGACCCATCGTATTTCCGCAACCGGCAGCTCCGGGACAATTACCCGATATCACCCCGCCGGCGGTCGCGTCATTTTTCCAGTCGGTTATATTTGAATCTGATACCGGGAGGTTCAAAACAGGCGGGTCGGGGCTACCGGGGTACGAATTTCCAAGGACAGTTGACCCTGATATTGATTGGTAGTAAGCATCACCGGTTATTGTGCTGTTCACGATGGAATTCGCTTTTGCCGTACCGCCAACACTAACCGAATCAAGAGAGCTGATACCCTCGCCAAGATACGTTTTGAATGCAAGATCGCCGGTGATAGGAGCAGACCAACTGCCACCACCATTCCAGTCACTTTTATACTTTGCAACACCGTTCCCAAAGCCATTGTTGTTGTCTTTACACCAAACCCAATATTTGCTGCTTTTTTCTTTCGCATCAAGCACGATCCAATAGGTCTGCCCGGCGGTCAGCGTTGCCGGATCAGAAAAGGTAACATCGACCCACCCGTATGAGGAACCAACTAAATGTTTATTAAGTGTTCCATGAGCAAGTTCTGATGTATCAGGCGACCCGCCATTATCAGCGACGATACGCACCTTACGGCTGCCCGGACTCCCAACTTTTTTAATATACAAGCTGATCTTTGACAACGGTTTTGTGTCGCTCGGTACAAAACTTTGCGCAAAATCCACCTCGGGACTGTTCTTTCCGACATTTTGATCGGTATTGCACACCGTCGATCGCGCCTGCACGTCTTCGGTAATACCTGATGCGACAATAGCATCCCCGGTAATAGTGGAATTATGCTCTCCGTCTATCGGACCATTTGAATACACGTTGCCCACCGTGCCGGCGGCACCTTCAACGCTGGCATTGTCTTCAAGTTTCATTCCTCCTTGCCCAACCTGTGCGCCATACGCAAAGCTAACACCGTTTGCCGATGTCGAAACATCTATTTTGATCCTTCTTACATGCGTATCAATATTCCCTTCCGAAGTTACTTCTTTGTTGTTACTTCCGGCATCCACAATATCCGTTGTTACTGAGCTACCCCCGAGCGTAATAACCTCCATCGGCGATATCTGCATGCCATTCTTGATACGATAATACGCATCTTCCGATCCTGCTTCCGCGAGATAATAGGAAGCGGTCGAGTGCAACATATTTTTTGCCGCTCGTGCCGTACGGATGGTCGGACCAACCGACCCAACAACTAAAATAATTGAGATCACCAAAAAAAAGATAACGACAATAATGAGCGCCGCGCCCCCAGAGGTGCGTTTCTTTAAATTTCGTGATGATAAAAATGGAATACGCATAATAAATATTTTAATATTCTCCACGCAGGATCGTCGTCGCATAATATGTTTGTGTCTTGGTAAGATTGCCACGAGTACCAACCAGCTCGAGATCGATCTTGATCCCATGTGAATTCGCCGTGGTAATGTTCGTAAATACCAGATTGGTTACTTGAATATTTGAAGCGGTCAAGGACCCTTGATAGAGAGCATCTTGCCAAACCTTGAGCGCGCCACTATCCAAATGAAAGTCAACGGTAATATCACTGCCGGAGGCGTCTTTTGTGTCCAGAACCAACCTGCCCGGGTTCACCCCAAAGTCACTTTGTATAACGTCGATCCCGTGCGCGTCGCGAATCTCGCGAACGATCCGCCCCAACGCGTCCGATGCGGAGTTGTTGACGTCCTGCGCAAGGCGAATTTCAGTGGTCGCGCGCATGATGGTAAAAAGAGAGGTGGTAGCAATAATTGACGTGATCGCAAGAAAGGCGATGTAGATAAGCATCTCGATCAAGGTAAATCCTTTTTTTCTTTCGGCAAGATAGCGCATAGTGATCAGAGATCGAACAGATTGGTAATATAGGTTTCAACCGACTGGGAAGTTGTCGCGGAGCCGTTATTCCACGCCACGGTCACTGTAATTTTTTTGGTATTCGGATCAACCGCCCCAACAGAAGCGATATCATCATTTCCATCTCGTGATACATCACTCACCGTAAACCGACGATCAAAGATCCCGGCGACATACGTGTCGACGGTCGTCGTCGCCCATTTCACACCATTAAACTCAAGGAAGTAGTCTGTTCCTGTTGCCAGGTTGGCGATATCACTCCAGCTCTCATCACGGATAAGTTTTACCGCTTCGACACCTTCTTCAACAAGAAAGTTTGCCTGCACAAAATGTGTTGTTTCGCGGCTCATCACGATCGCCTGATGAAAGAAGAACGAAACTCCAAACAGCACACTGGCAAGAATGGCAGTGCCGATCACCACTTCAATAAGACCAAACCCGCTTCGTGTCGACACAAGGCTGCTTGGTGTCGAGTGATGGTTTGCAAAAAACAACATTGTATTATAAGTATATCAAATTAGCTGGGCATACCATAGAGAACATTACAGTCCGCAAAAACTGCTAGTGCACTTGTTCTGCCACACCAGCCGGATCGATCGTTATTATCTTGAACTGCGACGCATCTGCAACAACACCGAGCATGACCGTTCCCGGTTGCGCTGTTGATCCGGTGATCCGCTCGAAAATAACATCGGAACCACTGCCCGCAAGGGTGATATTCGAGATCTGAAGCACAGGATCGATCGACAATTCAAAGTTTCCCGGATTGCCGTCAACAAAAGTATCCCCGGCAAAAAGCACAACGCGAGAAGCTTCAAAATGAACACCATACTGCGACGTATTTTTTGAAGATATTGTATCGGCACGCGCCTGCACAAGCAGAGAAACAACTTCGTTCGATGTAACTTCAAGCAACTTCGAGGCACGAAAATTTGAGAACGGCACTATAATGATCGCGGACAAAATAACCACAATCGCAAGTGTAATAAGGATCTCGAGTAGCGTGAACCCTTTTTGTGTACGTGAATAATTCATTTGAAACATTACGCTGCGAGAAAAAGAGGAAGAAGCATGGGGACAACAATGAGACCGAGGCAGAAGCCAAGCACAAGACAAGCAAGCGAGATCAAAATCTCCCGCATGATCTTTCTTTTTTGTTCGGAGGAAAAATTCATTGATCAATGAAATTAGATATCAGACATGACCGAATACATCGGCGAGATCATGGAGATGGCAAAAAATCCGACCGCAAGTCCGATAACAACCATGAGCACCGGTTCGATAATGGTTGCCATGTTCTTGGTGACAGCATCAACCTCACCCTCGTAGTAAGATGCTGTGCGCATGAACATATCGGAAAGTTTTCCGGTCTCCTCGCCAACTGCCGCCATTTCACCGACCAAAATTGGATACAACTTTTCATTCTCGGCAAAGACCGAGGACATCGTAACCCCTTTTTGCACTCTCTTTTGAGCTGTATCCAGAACCTCCCGATAGAAAGGATTCTGCACGACGTCACGCGTGATAATGAGCGCTTCCACCATATCAATACCCGACGACAAAAGCGCTGAAAGCGTACGCATGGTCAACGCGGAATTTGACTCTTTGATCAATTTCGATACGAGTGGGATGCGTAAGACGATCGCGCTTAAAACACGCTTCCCGCGAGTCGTCTTCCGCAAACCAAGAACAAGAGCAATCAGCGCCACGAGCGGTGAGATAAATAAAATAAAATGCTGAGAAAGCCCGTCACTAATAAAGATGATCACCTTTGTACTCGTGGGGAGGTCAGCGCCAACCGATTCAAATGTCGCCACCAGTGTGGGAACAACAAAAATAAACATGAGCACTCCGATGATCGCCATCGCGGAAACAATGATCGACGGATAGATCATCGCCCCTTTTATCTTCCGCTTCAGCACATAGCTTTTTTCCATTTGGTCACTCACAAGATCGAGTGAACCGGCGAGCGTTCCCGACTCTTCACCAACCCGAACCATTGATATAAACAACGGAGAAAAAACCTTGGGATGTTCTTTCATCCCATCAGAAAGACTTTTTCCTTTACTGATATTGTCAGCAAGTTCGTTAAGAACATCTTTCAATTTCGGGTTATCCGTTTGACGCCTCAAAACATCAAGCGCCCGCGAGAGCGAAAGCCCGGCGGTGATCATCGCACTGAGATTCTTTGCAAAGACGATCATCTCCTGTATCTTGATCCGCGAGAGCATGCGATTGATCGCCTCGACGTTGAACTTCTTCCGTCCGGCATCCTCCTCAACGGAAAGTACCGTATTGCCTCCGCCGCGCAATGAGTTCGCCAACGTGTATTTGTCAGCTGCATCGGTCACACCCTCTTCAACGGCGCCTTCTTTGTTTTGGATTCGGTATCGAAACTTCATACATTAAATATCGAAATGATATCAGATCATTTCATCCACTATTCGCTCACAACACGGAGCACTTCTTCGATGGTCGTAACTCCCTGCACCGCCTTAAATATACCATCCTCGATCATAGTACTCATCCCTTCCTTGCGTGCTTGTGCCTCTATTGTATCAGCAGTCGACTCTTGTATGATCAAGTCCCGCACGCTTGAAGATATATCCATCACCTCGTGAATACCAACCCGCCCTCGATACCCATCATCGTTATCGGATGACGCAACCGGTCGATAAAACGGGATTGTGCTCCACTTTGCCGACCCTTCAACGATATTTTCCGACTTGAGCACCGCAAGCACCGCATCAATATCAACCGCCTTAGCAAGAGAGTCGATCTCATCTTTTGATAACGTGTACTTTTCTTTGCTTTTGTCATCAAGCCGACGAACAAGGCGCTGAGCAATGATGACCTTCACCGTCGAAACGATCAGGAACGGCTCCACCCCCATGTCGATCAAGCGTGGCATCGCACCGGCAGCGGAATTCGTGTGCAAGGTTGAGAGCACAAGATGCCCGGTAAGTGCGGCATTCACCGCAAGAGACGCAGTTTCAGTATCACGGATCTCACCAACCATGATGATATCAGGATCCTGACGCACCAGACTGCGTAATCCTGCCGAGAATGTAAGCCCGATCTCCGATTTAACCTGCGTCTGGTTGATCCGCTGCATTTGATATTCGATCGGATCTTCAACAGTTGAGATATTCACATCGGGCGTATTCAGAATATCAAGCACTGTGTAAAGCGTCGTCGTCTTTCCACTCCCGGTCGGCCCTGTCGTGAGGATCAATCCTGTTTTCTTCTTTGTCGCGGCATGGATCCGTTCAAGCCCTTCACCATGGAAACCGAGCACCTCGAGCGTAAAACCGGAAACTGAATCACGCAACAAACGCATGACTATTTTTTCTCCATAATACGTAGGGAGTGTCGACACGCGGAACGAAACTTTTTGATCTGCCGTTTCGATCTTAAAGCGACCGTCCTGCGGAAGACGTTTTTCATCGAGCTTCAAACTTGAAAGCACTTTAATGCGCGCGGTAATACCCGGTGCAACGTTCTTCGGTAAGGTCATCGCGTCATGTAAAATACCATCAATTCGATAGCGGATGAGCACTTGCGTTTCCATCGGTTCAATATGAATGTCGGATGCCCCCTGCAAGATCGCGTGATTGAGTAATGTATCGACAATTTTAACGATCGGCAGATCCTCCGCAAGCTCCTTGAGGTCTTCTCCATTCACTTCATCATCCCCGCCTTCTAAGTCGGACACTGTTTTCAGTTGAATAGATTCTTTCTGAATAATATCGCCAAATTCCGCCTTGAGGCTTTTCTGGTACTGGAGGAGCGCATCTTTGATCGACTCTTGATCGGTCAAACGCGGTTTTACCTTCAATCCAACCTTCTTTTTCACGAACTCGATCGCCTCGAGATTATCAGCGTCGAGCATCGCCACCTCGAGTGATGTCGCATCCTTCTTGAACGCGACAATGTTGTATTTTCGCGCGATCGGTTCGGGGATCATCGAAAGAATACTGTAGTCGATCTTGTGACCCTTCAAGCTCATAAAAGGAATCCCAAGGATACACGCCTGAATCCGTCGCATTTCATCTTCTGTAACGTCCCCGTCGGAAACAAGCACGTCTTCAACCGAGCTCTTTTTCTTTTTACTCTTCTCTTCCGCAGACTCAAAATCCTCAAGCGAAACGATCCCCCCGTCCACAAGAAACTCTTTTAACTGCTTTGCTGTAACATGCATACTGTTCCATCTATTATATCAAAAACACGCGGACAAATCCCCGCGAGTGGTGTGAATAGACGAGATGTTCGATGAGATTGGTTGCGACTGGCTACCTCTCTGAAAAAAAGAATGCATTTTGCTACCGATTCAGTACGGTTTTACGAGTCCAGAGCTTTCAATTTCTTATGCACTTTCCAAAACGGTAATACAAGAACGATAGTAAGGATTATAAAAAATAAGTTTTCATTCATCGGGTTTGCTCCAATACGAAACCCTCCATCAAACCCACCACCCTCATCATAAGCGAACAGTAAACAAAGAAAAACGATACTCAAACATGCGGCCAAATTCATGTATCTATAAAGGTACCAGCGACCGGTAGTGTTTTTATCTTTAACCAATCTCTGCAAAAAATAGAAGTTGATGAAGTATAAGATATATACCCCGAGTGATATTGGACTAAGATAAAAAAATAAAACCAATCCCCCCACATTCTCACGCAGATTCAAACGAAAAAATGGTATAAATAAAGCCGCAAGAAGCAGTGTTGCCACCACGAGGCACACCCCAATCAAGAAAAAAATACTCTTGTCATAAAATATACTATGGCATAGCGTAAATTTCTAATAAACCCCTTAATTTTAACCTCCCCTCGCACGCACGGTCAAGATGGAAACCTGCCTTCTGTTTAAATCAAACTTAAACACACCATCAAAATACTTAGCAAGGACCGTCCTTGCTAAGTATTGCCCGACCGTTTTCAGCAAGGACGGTCCTTGCTGAGATATAGGGTTTGATCTGCATAACGAAAAACTCTTGCAAAAAACAGCTTCGGGAGCGCAAACGCTCACCCGTCGTCATTTGACATTCCCCAAATAACGCGTATACTCATTATTAAGTCCGTTCCGAAAACGGGCGTATTTTTTTAAATAATCAGGAAACATATTTTATGATCGACTTAAAAGTACTCGGTTCCGCCCTTACCCAGCTTGAAGAGGAGCGCGGTATACCGAAGGAAAAGATCATCGACGCGATAGAGCAAGCACTCGCGGCGGCGTATAAAAAAGACTACGGCAAGAAAGGGCAGATCGTCCGCACAAAGTTTGATATGGATACCGGCGCCGCCGAGTTCTATCAGGTGAAAGTGGTCGTCGACGAGTCGATGCTCAAACCGGAAGAGGAAGAAAACGAGGAGGAAGAAGTTGAAACGACCGAAGTAAAAGACAAGCATAAAGATGAGGAAGACGAAAACAGTACACTTGTGCGTTTCAATTCAGAGCATCACATCATGCTCAAGGACGCACAAATGATCAAAAAAGACGCGGAGCCGGGTGATGAACTGACCTTCCCGCTCGAAACCAAAGATGATTACGGACGAATCGCCGCGCAAACCGCAAAGCAGGTCATTATTCAGCGAATCCGCGAGGCAGAGAAGATCTCGGTGATGGAAGAATTTGGCGAGAAGGAAGGAGAGATCGTAACAGGAACCGTACAACGTATCGAGCGCGGGAATATTTTTGTCGACCTCGGCAAAGCAACCGGCATTCTCACCTATGATGAGCAGATCCCGGGAGAACGCTACCGCCAAGGGGAACGAATCCGCGCCTACCTCTATTCGGTTGAAGAGGGTCCGAAAGGTATTAACCTACGCATTTCGCGCTCACATCCCAAGTTCATTACCTGTCTCTTTGAGCACGAAGCACCCGAGATCGCAAGCGGTGTTATTGAGATAAAAGAGATCGCTCGAGAAGCCGGTTCGCGCACCAAGATCGCTGTTGCTTCGAACGATGAATATGTCGACCCGATTGGCGCGTGCGTTGGTCAGCGCGGCGTACGTGTTTCAACCGTCATGAGCGAACTCGGCGGAGAAAAGATCGATATCATCGAGTGGGCACCCGAAGTGGAGAAGTTTATCGAAGACGCTCTCTCCCCCGCAAAAGTAACGAGTGTCACCCTTGACGAGGAAGAGAAAAAAGCGATCATTGAGGTATCGGAAGACCAGCTTTCGCTCGCAATCGGCAAAGGCGGACAAAACGTACGCCTTGCCGCAAAATTAACCGGTTGGCGAATCGACATCAAGGGAACAAGCGGTGAAGATATCCTTGAAACGGACGGCGAAACAACAGAGATAGCTGAAAATACAGCAGAAGACACACCTGAGGAAGTTGAAGAAAAATCGACTGACGAAACCACAGACGAGGATACAAACGAGGCGGAGGAAACCGAAGAAACTCCCGACACGAACAATCCAAAAGCGGTCGAAGAGCAAGAAGAAGAAAAAGAAGTTGGAGGTGAGGATAAGAAAAAGTCGTCATCCGACGAAAAGAAAGATTAATTTATTAGCATTTATTATTATTTTCGTACTACCATGACTATAGAAACAATTATTATGTGGTCCGTTCTTGGCAGCGCAGCGTTGTCGGTACTCTATGGACTATTCCTTATACGCACGATCACAGCACTCCCCCAAGGGAACGAAAAAATGATTTCGATCGCACACGCGATCCAGGATGGTGCGCAAGCATATTTGAATCGTCAATATAAGACCATCGCGGGTGTCGCAGTGGTACTCGCAGTGATCATCGGGCTAACCCTCGGATGGGTGGTCGCTCTTGCGTTTGTTATTGGCGCGTTTCTCTCGGGGCTTGCCGGTTTTGTCGGCATGAACGTCTCAGTGCGGGCAAATGTGCGCACGACAGAAGCGGCACGAAGCGGACTGAAAGCGGCAATGAATGTAGCGGTACGTGGTGGAAGCGTTACCGGCCTCCTTGTCGTTGGATTTGCACTTTTTGGTACCGCAGGATTTTATTTTGCGACCGGTAACATCCACGCGCTTGTCGGTCTTGGTTTCGGTGGATCACTTATTTCAATCTTCGCCCGACTCGGTGGTGGTATTTTCACCAAAGCGGCTGATGTTGGTGCCGACCTTGTCGGCAAAGTTGAAGCCGGTATTCCGGAAGATGATCCGCGCAACCCGGCAGTTATCGCCGATAACGTTGGCGATAATGTTGGCGATTGCGCCGGAATGGCAGCTGACCTTTTTGAAACGTACGTCGTCACGCTTGTCGCGACCATGCTCTTGGGAAATCTCTTATTCCCGGAGTGGGACGGCGCGGTGCTCTTTCCGCTTGCAATTGGTGCCGCATCTATTCTTGCCTCGATCATCGGCACGTTCTTCATTCGACTCGGAAAAAGCGAAAATATCATGGCAGCGCTCTACAAAGGACTCATTGCGGCAGGAGTCATTGCGGCGGCGGCATTCTACCCACTGACCAACTATTTCGTTGATTCAGCGAGTGACACCCTAACTGCTTCACATTTATATTTCTCAGCACTCGTCGGTCTTGCAGTAACAGGACTCTTGGTGGTTATCACTGAATATTACACATCAACGAACTTTCGCCCGGTTAAAGAGATCGCGCAAGCATCAGAAACCGGACACGGCACAAACGTGATCGCCGGTCTTGCTGTTTCAATGCGTTCAACCGCGCTTCCTGTCCTCACGATCGTTGCAGCAACACTTATAGCCTATTCACTTGCCGACATCTATGGTATCGCAATCGCGGCAATGAGTATGCTCTCAATGGCAGGCATTATTGTTGCAATCGACTCATACGGACCAATCACGGACAACGCAGGTGGCATTGCGGAAATGGCAGAGCTTGGCGAGGGTGTTCGTAACATAACCGACCCGCTCGACGCAGTCGGTAATACGACCAAGGCAGTGACCAAAGGATACGCAATCGGCTCAGCAGCACTTGCGGCGCTGGTACTCTTTTCCGACTTCACCAACAGTATTACCAGCGGAACAACATTCCTCATTAACGATCCGTACGTTCTTGCCGGACTTTTCATCGGAGGACTGCTCCCCTATTACTTCGGAGCACTCTCCATACAAGCGGTCGGCAGAGCAGCTGGTACGGTTGTAAAAGACGTTCGCAATCAATTCAAAGAAAAGCCGGGAATTATGAAGGGAAGCGAGAAGCCCGACTATAAGCGAACCGTGGACATTGTCACCAAGGCGGCAATCGGCGAGATGATCATTCCCGCGCTCATTCCTGTGGCTATACCGATCATTGTCGGATTCACATTCGGCACAAAGGCGCTCGGTGGGCTTCTGATCGGCTCGATCATTACCGGTGTATCTGTCGCCATCTCTATGACCTCGGGCGGTGGCGCGTGGGACAACGCAAAAAAGCATATTGAAAGTGGTAACTTTGGTGGCAAGGGTAGTTTTGCTCACAAGGCGGCAGTTACCGGCGATACTGTCGGCGATCCATACAAGGATACTGCCGGTCCGGCGATCAACCCGATGATCAAGATCCTTAATATTGTCGCACTTCTCATTGTTGCAATGCTTGCTTGACCAATCTCCGTCGTTCATAGTGCCTTTGTTCTGTAACCTTTTAAACATACCACCACATCCCTGTGGTGGTATGTTTTGCGTTGCAAATTATACACAGTGCAACATAGATGCATATGATATACTATGCATTAATATAGGTGCATTAGTACAAGCGCGGAGTCGAGCATTTTAAGCTAATTTAATCATTCATATACTTATGAAACGAACCACACAACTATGGGGAACTATCGCACTCGCCACGATAACATCAATGGCGTTTTTCGCTTTTGCTCAAGCGGTGGAGCAACAAGACACCACTAATAATGCCGTGACAGAAACAAAGGTCATGGATAGTGGAAATACGACGAAACCTCGGCTCGTGCCGAAACGGCGCCCACTGCCACCAATTTCCGCAACAACAGCAACAACAGCACGAGAGCGACTCCGAGAACAGGAAACAAAGATAGAGGAGCAAAGAGAAACAACACGAGAGCGACTCCAAGAACAGAAAGAAACAGCACGAGAAAAAATGATGGAACAAAGAGATGAGCATATTGCCAATCAAAAAAAAGACTGTATCAGAGATGAGTCGGGAAAAACAGACTGCGTTGAAACTGAAGGGGATGACGCATCAACAACGGCACGAGAGCGACTCCGAGAGCGCAAAGAGCAAGCACGAGAAAAGATAAAGGAGCAAAAAGAAAAACACGAGGAAAAAAGAGATGCGCGGATGGAAAAAAGACGCCAATTACGCGATGCACGGATCAATGCATATACAGAGCGTATGGTACATCGCTTTGACGTAGCCATCGACCGACTCTCCAAGATCGCTGATCGGATCGATTCACGTATTGAAAAATTTACCGAGCGCGGAGCTGATACGACCGAAGCGCAAAACGCGATAGCATCCGCTCAAACAAAGATCACCGCAGCGAAACAAGAAACCGATACGATCAAGACCGATATCGATGAAGCACTCTCGTCGGATGATCCAAAAGGTGCGTTTAAAGAGGTGCGAACTATCGTCTCAGACGCCGTAACGACGATCAAAGATATTCACGCAACACTGATCGAAGCGGTGAAAAGTCTGCAAGGTATCGGCAACAACATGAACGATGAAAACAAAGCAGAATCGTCAACACAGGAAGCAACCTCAACCTCTTCTGAATAAGAAGTACAAAAAAAAATTATCAAACTAATCTCATTTAAGCTATGGAACCAGAAAACCAAAACGTTGAGACCGACAATAGCAATACGGAAGAACAAAGCGAAGTCTCAGTACCAAATATTGAGGAGCGTTCAGTTGGCGCGATCATTGGCACGATCATTATTGTTGTCCTGATCGTTGCCGGCGGTATCTACTTCTTCACGACACGAAAATCTCCGACCGTGACGCCGCCACCAACACCAGAAGAGATCTTGCAAACACAGGACGCGACCACAACAGCTCTCGAACAACAGAGCACATCGGATACAGTGTCCGATATCCAAACAGACCTCAACAACACCGATCTTGGTGGGATTGACGCAGAGATGAATGCGATCAATACAGAGCTACAGGCACAGTAACCCTCAACCACCACTATCCAACAAAAAAGCCTCGTTCAAAACGAGGTTTTTTGTATGTGATACAACCCTTTTTAAGAGGTTACTGTTAAGCCATCTAAATACGTAAGCGAGAGTTTATGAGCCACGGGGGGGTATTTCACCCTTGTGATATATTACCGGGATACGAGCTCAAAGTTACCCATACAGAATATAATTTTGACCATCTTGATGAAATATGCTATTTTGCTGCCTATGTCAAAAACACAAATAAAACCACAAACAGAGATCAAGAAACTCGAGCGATCTGAGATTGAGATTACCGGTACACTACCAGCCGAAGATCTTGAACGTCATAGAAAAAAGGCGGAGAAAAAACTCTCCGAGAAATTAAGTCTGCCGGGGTTCAGAAAAGGGCATATCCCTGAGGCTGTTCTTCTGCAAAAAGTCGGTGAACAAGTGATACTCGAGAAAATGGCGGAAGAAGCACTGGCGATATGGTATCCAAAATTTATTACTGAAAATAAACTCGATGCGATCGGACGACCCTCAATCACTCTCACTAAGCTCGCAAAAGGGAATCCTCTTGAATTCAAGGTGCGTGTGGCGGTCATGCCTGAGATCGTACTTGGCGATTACCGCAAAGCGGCAAATAGTATTTCAGAAAAAAAAGAGGAGCCAATCGAAGTTTCGCAAAAAGAGGTTGACGAAGTTCTCACAGAACTTCGAAAGGCACGCGCTAAAAAAGAAGAAAAACCAAAGAGTGATGAGAAAGCTGAGAAAAATGACGGCGATGCGCCACTTCCCGAACTTGATGATGCGTTCGCGCAATCACTCGGCGATTTCAAGGATGTTGCCGATCTCACACAAAAAATAAAAGAGAATATTACACACGAAAAGGAACATAAAGCGAAAGAGAAGCGTCGCATTAATATCATGAACGCTATTGTTGAGAGTGTGAAGATCGATCTGCCTGAAGTTATCATTGAAAGCGAAACTGATCGAATGATCGCGGAACTAAAGGATAATATCGCAATGGCGGGCGGAAAATTTGAAGAATATCTTCAACACACCAAAAAAACTGAAGAAGAGATACGCACAGAGTTACGCCCGGGAGCAGAAAAACGTTCAAAACAACAACTTGTCCTCAATAAGATCGCCCTTGCCGAAAATATCGTCCCGGATGAGAACACGGTAAAAAAGGAGGTTGATCATCTACTTGATCGTTATAAAGACGCCGACCCGGAGCGGGCGCGCATTTACGTTGAAACGATCCTCGTAAACGAAAAAGTATTCGAACTTTTGGAGGGACAAAAAAAGGAGAAATAAAAACAAGTGCAGTTTTGTAATTTTATTTCTCTCTGTTTAAGTCAAACTTAAACAGAGAGAAATACCCCCGTCACAGATACACAAAAGCGCCACCGTCGTAATTTCTTACTAGGCGATGGCGCAAAACGGGGTAAGATCACATGGGCATCTTCATCTTCACTGCTACGATAGCAGCAGTGAACGCGACGAAGTACACGATCCTCACCCCCCAGAGGACCTTCATCGATTTCTTCCCGATGATGTCTCCGGAAGAATCCGCTTCACAACATTGCAAAAACTCTTTGATCTTCTTCATGACCGTTCCTCCTGGAAAGAGTTTGAAGCGAACTGCATTTCTACGTATAATAATCCCTCTTTTTATATTTTTTGTCAATAGTTATCCACAGCTTCTGCACATGTTATAGACAGTGTTATCCACCTCGTCTTGTGTGCTCAGAAAAACGTGCTATACTGCGGTTTACCAATTAAACACTGTGTAATAAAGAAAAAATCATGCTTATACCAACTGTTATCGAAAAATCGCCGATGGGAGAGCGCGCGTACGACATTTATTCACGGCTTCTCAAAGAACGTATTATTTTTCTCGGTGGCGTAGTCGAAGATAATATCGCCAATAGTATCATCGCTCAACTCCTTTTCCTTGAGTCTGAAGACCCGAAAAAAGACATCAAACTCTATATAAACTCGCCGGGTGGTTCGGTAACGTCGGCAATGGCGATCTATGACACCATGAATCATATCAAGCCTGACGTGGCGACAATTTGTGTCGGACTGGCGGCGTCCGCGGCGGCAGTGCTCCTCTCCTCCGGTGAAAAAGGAAAGCGAGCGGCACTCCCCAACTCAGAGATCATGATCCACCAGGTCATGGGTGGTGCCGAAGGACAAGCGTCAGATATCGCCATTACCGCCAAGCACATTTTACGTACCAAAGAGAATCTCAACAAAATACTGTCAAAAAACACCGGAAAACCAATTGCCGAGATCGAAAAAGACTCTGATCGCGACTACTACATGTCTGCCAGTGAGGCAAAAAAGTACCACCTCATCGACGAAATCTACAAGCCGAAAAAATCGCTCTAATCGGCAGTGAAAAAATACCAAATAGACAGCACCCTGATAATCTGCTATTATCAGGGTGCTTTAGCAGATTATATTTTAAACAGTGACTCCGCTTTGTGTAGTTGCCGATAACACTCACAAAATGACCAGGACGGCAGGAAGTGGAAACAGGTACTGAATTTTGAGAAAAGCATGTCTCAAGAACTCAAAACCATTGTTCAAAGAAGAAATGTAGCCTACATGAGAGGTCTATTGTGAAAAAATAGGGAAACGCAAAGCGGAACCACTCCGCTTATATGGGATTAGAAATTTTAATTGTCATCATTGTCGCGGGAATAGCCGGTACGGCTTTCGGCTACTTCTTGCGATGGATCGTATCCCTTGGGAAACGGGGATCAATGGAGCTCGAGATCAAAAAGATGACGCTTTCCGCCAAAGAGGAAGCGCAAAAGATCATCGAAGCAGCAGAAAAAAAGTCACGAGAAGTCGAGGTCGAGTTGAAAAAAGAAGAAAAAGAGAAAGAACAAGAACACAAGCGCAAAGATGAGCGCTTAATGAAAAAAGAGGAGTTACTCGACAAACGACAAACCGACATTGACCACGAGGTCGACAACCTCAAACGCAAGATCGAGGAAGTTAAAGCACTCAAAGAGACAGTCGCGAACGAGTCAGAAAAGATCAAAATGGAGCTTGAGCGCGTTGCAACACTGAGCAAAGAAGACGCCAAAAAAGAGCTTTTGAGGGCGATCGAAGACCAGATGTCCGAAGACCTCACGGTCAGAATGCGCAAACTGGAAACAGAAGGTCACGAAAAACTGGATAAAAAAGCGAAGGAGATATTGGCGACGTCTATACAACGACTCGCATCCTCAACGGCATCGGAAACCATGACCACGACCATTTCGATACCGTCCGACGATATTAAGGGAAAGATCATCGGGAAAGAAGGGCGCAACATCAGAGCGTTTGAACGTGCTGCCGGTGTTGAGATCATTGTTGATGATACCCCAGGATCGATCGTTATCTCATCATTCGACCCGGTACGACGCCAGGTCGCGCGCGTGGCACTTGAAAACCTTATCCTCGACGGGAGGATACAACCGGTAAAGATCGAGGAAATGGTTGAAAAAGCACGCGTTGAGATCAATAAGATCATTAAGGAAAAAGGCGAACAGGCGGCATATGAATGTCGGGTGTTTAATCTTGATCCGCGGATCATCTCCATTCTGGGACGACTCTATTTCCGCACCAGTTACGGTCAGAATGTTCTTCAACACTCGATTGAAATGGCACACATTTCCGGCATGATCGCCGAAGAGCTGGGTGCCGATGTTGCGATCGCACGAGCAGGTGCGCTCCTGCATGACATCGGGAAAGCGGTCGACCACGAAATACAAGGGACACACGTTGAGATCGGACGCAGGATACTGCAAAAGTTTGGCGCCGACGAAAAGATCGTTCTCGCAATGCAATCGCACCACGAAGAATACCCGTATGAAACACTTGAATCGATCATCGTACAGACCGCTGATGCCATTTCAGGGGGTCGACCGGGCGCACGACGCGATACCGCTGAAAACTACCTAAAACGGCTCCAAGACCTTGAAGCGATCGCAAATTCGTTTGATGGCATTGAACGGAGTTATGCCCTTCAAGCAGGCCGAGAGATCCGAGTTTTCGTCTCTCCAGACAAGATCTCTGACCTTGACGCAAAGAAAATAGCCCGAGAAATAGCCACGAAAATCGAAAATGAGCTAAAATACCCGGGCGAGATCAAGGTTAATGTCATCCGCGAAAATCGTGTGATCGAATACGCGCGATAAAATGGTTATACACAGTGGTATTGCATAAAAAATACCGCTTATTATATAATTTAAGCTTAGGTAGCATCAGTCTGCTTTCGCGGGTTGATAATGTCAAAGGTCGATAAACCCGATTTTTAGAAATAACCAATCATTACCATTATGAACAAACAAGCAATCGTCGAAGCGGTAAGCGAAACGATCGGCGGAACCAAAGCTTCCGCAGAGCGTGCCGTCGACACTATGATCACTTCAATCATCGACTCCCTCAAAAAAGGAGAAGAAGTATCGATCGCCGGCTTGGGAATCTTCTCTGTTAAGGATCGCGCTGCTCGCACGGCACGCAACCCAAGGACAGGAGAGCCTATCCAAGTACCTGCTATGCGCGTACCGAAGTTCAGAGCGGCGAAAGCCCTCAAAGAAGCGGTAAAATAGTTCGTCGCATACAATCCCATTTTTCAAAAATCCCGATTCGCCGATTGGCGGAGCGGGATTTTTGAATGGACAAATAGAGAGCGATCTATTTGTTCTTGTGTCGATTCTGGCGACGCAATTTCTTTCGCCGTCGTTGCTTAACACTTTTCCTTTTATTTTTTCTTGATGTTCCCATAATACTTAAAAAATTAGCTTGCGGAGTCTTCTTCGATTCTCCTTACCCAGCATTCACTCCACTTCGTTCGTTCATGTGCGGGTAGAGAGAATCGAACTCTCGTCTACTGCTTGGAAGGCAGTCATTCTACCACTAAACTATACCCGCCTATGCTCTGTGAGCTCCGGCGGACAAGCCCACCCCCGTGCCCAACGGCATCTTCATGAGGCAGGATCGCCTTTGTACCGCCAGAGCTTGGGAAACGGCAGTAAACCGCCTATCACCGACCTCCACCCCGACTATCTACTATCATGCCCCGCTTAACAGAGTGCATAGTACCAAAAAACAAAAACCCGCGCAACTGCGCGGGTTTTTGTTGTGAGTGAGTGAACGTGACTATTCAGCCGCTGCTTCTCCCTCATTCTCCTTAGGAGCCTCCTCAGGAGTGGTCTCCGGAGTAGCCTCTGTATCCTTTTTCTCTTCGTCCATATTTGTAGAATAGGTATAAGTCTATTAATTAACGACATCAACGACTTGGAAATCTCCAAGTCGCTATAGGCACTAGTGTACACGAAAGGTCTTTTTTGTCAAGCACTTGTACGAGCCAGCCATCTCTACTCATCCTTTTTTCTCGCCCCGGGAATGAACGATAACACTCAAGGTATTGAACTTCTCAAGAGTTCTGGTATAACAACAAGAGAGACACTCTTTACGTTAACTCACCACAAAGGAGACACCCCATGACAGACCACAAAAGTCTCGACAAGGTCGTTTTTGAGCGGGCAGAGATCGACGCGCTCTTCGGTGATATCGTGAAGATACACCGCGTGCTGAAGAACTTAAATCCTGGTAACTATGCAACATCCGAGCTCGGATTTGTAGTTGAGCACCTTCTCGAAAAGAAAGTGCGCGGGAGTCACTACCGACAGGTGGTATTTGACTAATAACTAACCACTACCATCACCACCCGCGTTTCGCCTCCCCACAAAAAAGCCCACCACCCGGCGGGCTTTGTTTTGCTTTTGCTTTTGATTTACCGTCCGAGTCAGACTTAACCAGAAATTGTCGGTTATTGTTTTGCCTCCTGATCGAGGATGAATACGTCGTGGCGATGTTCCGTGCGATGTTCCACTTGCTCTGGGAACAATCGTAAAAGCAGATCACTTTGAGCCAGGTTGAACAAAGACCGGAGGAATGCTATAGTACTCGGTGTTTTAGAGGCTGTTTTTACATTTTATAATTATGGATTCAATACAAAAAATACGAAAAGCGGAAGAAGAAGCGGAACAAATGGTCCAGGCGGCAAAGCGTAAGTCAGAAGAGATCATTCGGAGTGCGGAGGAAAAACAGCACGCCAAACTTGCCAAACTCGACGATGCGTTAAAGAAGGAATTTGCGGAAACAAACGACCGCAACAAGAAACGGCTCGCCGGAGAATACCGTACGATCATCGACCGCGGACGCGCGGAAACAGAAAAATCACTGGAAAACGCACGCGGTAAATACGATCAAGTAAAAGAACTGGTGCTCAAATAAAAAGGATCATGGCCATTATCGAAATGCAAAAAATCCGATTTTCTCTGCACGAGAGTGAGGTTGATGCTTTGAACGAAATCCAGAAATTCGGACTTGTCGAGTTTTCGGAGATAAGTGAATCAAAAAGAGAACTTCTCGAAACAAAAGAGAAGAGTATTTTTGAGTTCGACTACATAAGCAATCGGCTTGATTTCGCTGTCGATTTTCTTTCTCGTTATGAGAAACCGACAGGAAAGCTCCGGCAAGCGATCGAAGGAACAAAAGTGCGAGCAACTGAAGCAGAGATCAAAGAGGTATCACATTCGTTCTACTTTAACGACATGGTTGAGACACTGCAAAACCTTGAAGAAAAGATGAACGACGATAACGCGAAGATGAAAGCGCTCGAAGAAGAAGAGAAGCTCCTTATCCCATGGGAAGGTCTTGCTATCCGACTTGCGGTAAACAAAAGGACAGCAACAACACAAACAATATTTGTCGCCGAAGAAAAGATGCCAATTGAAGAGTTGGGTGAACTTTTAACAGAAAAAGGCATCCTAAACGCGACCAAGCGAGTCGGCGAACATCAATGTACCCTGACATTTTTCAAGAGCGATTATGAATCTATTGAAAGAGAGCTTCACGAGCATGGATTCGAGATCGTAGCGTTACCAAAGCGACGCGGAACACCAAAAGAGGAGCTCGCGCGCATACATCGCGCAAAAGCAAAAATTGCGCGAAAAATGGAATTTCGAAAAGAACACGTTGCCGGGCTCACCAAACACCTTCCAAAACTCAAGATGGTCAGCGACTCGATCTTCTGGAAAAAACAAAAACATGATGTGATAAGCGATGCGTATCGCACAAAAGACGTATTGATCTTTGAAGGGTGGTGTCCCAAAGCACACCTCGACGAACTGGAAAACACAATCGCAAAACAGAGCGCCTTCTTCGCAATTGAAAAGATCGAACCGGACGAAGGTGAGAAACCGCCTGTTGAGATCGAAAATCGCGGGATTATAAAACCGTTTGAAAATGTAACCCGACTCTACGGGATGCCGGGATACAATGATATTGACCCAACAATATTTCTCTCCGGTTTCTTTCTCATATTTTTCGGCCTTGCACTCACCGATGTCGGTTATGGGATCATTCTCGCAGTCGCGACAGCATTCATTATAAAACGATATAAAGTGCCGGACGAATTACGATCATTCCTGAAATTACTCATGTTTTGTGGTGTCGCAACGGCGATCATCGGCGCGTTCTTTGGCGGATACTTCGGCGTCGATATGAGCACCATGCCGGCATGGGTACGAAATATTCAACAATTCGACCCGATCAAGTCGCCAATCCCCGTTTTCTACCTTTCTCTTGTAGCCGGTGTTGCGCAAATTATGTTCGGGCTCGCACTCAAGACCGTTCGTGAAGCAAAAAACAACGCCCTCCTCGACGGCATTCTTGATCAAGGACCATGGCTTGCGCTTTTCACTTCATTGATACTCTTTGGGGGAAACAGTATGGGATACTTGGGTGGTCCGCAAACACCCTATGTGTGGTTCATTTACGCGTCACTTCTTTCACTCGTACTCACCCAAGGACGAAAAGAAAAAAATATCATCATGAAGTTCCTGAAGGGTCTTCTGAGCCTCTACGATTCGGTCGCTTTCTTCTCAGATATCCTCTCGTATTCGCGTCTGCTCGCTCTTGGCCTCGCCACCAGCGCCCTGGCATTCGCGGTAAACTTGATCGCGCAGATGGTACAAGGAACGCCCTTCGTTGGACCACTCTTGATGGCGATCATTTTGGTGATCGGGCACCTCTTCAACCTCGTCGTCAATACTCTCGGCGCCTTTGTTCATAGTGCCCGCTTGCAATTCGTCGAGTTTTTCGGTAAGTTTATCACCGGCACAGGAAGAAATTTCCGGCCGTTCAAGCGAGAAGAGCGATACGTTATCGTAAATAAATAGTATCTCGACTCGTAGATAAACATTTTAATTTAATAGATTAATTATAATAATATGGAATTATCACTCGGTATTTTGTTGGTTTTTACAGGAGCGGCTTTCTGTGCTGTTCTCGGTTTCATAGGGTCAGCGATCGGCATGGAGCAGACAGGAAAAGCGGCAGCGGCAGTAACGGCGGAGAAACCGGAACTATTCGGTAAGGTGCTCCTCATGCAGGCGCTTCCGGGATCGCAGGGAATCTACAGCTTGGTGGGGGCATTTTTGGTACTCAACTTTTCCGGCATTCTCGGCGCAACAGAGGCGGTAAACATCTCAACGTCAGTTGGGATCCAATATTTGATTGCGGTTATTCCACTTGCTTTCTCCGCGATCCTCTCGGGGATCTTGCAGGGCAAGGTTGCCGTTGCGGGCATTTCAACCATTGCCAAAGACGGCGCGCTTACGACCAAAGCAATGATCTTTGCGGCCATGGTCGAAACATGGGCGATCTTCGGCATGCTCATTACGTTCATCCTTCTTACATCAATTAAATAACAACGCGATTATCGCGGGGTACGATGGCTCTTACCGATCTCACAAAAAAAATACTCGCTGACGCGGCGAAGCAATCAGAACGTATCATAACGGAGGCGAATGCTCGCGCCCAAAAGATCAACGAGGAAACGGAGAATAAGCTCAAAGAGAAACGAGCGTCTTTTGATGCACGAATAAAACATACTACGGAAGAAAGTGAAAAAAAGGTCATAGCAAGTGCTGAACAAGAGCAAAAAACAGGTCTTGAAAAAGCAAAGCACGAGCTCCTCGATACCATGTTTGAAAAAGTGATCCACGATCTGGAGCAGCTCGATAAAGACGCTTATATTGAGAGATTACTCTCATTGCTTATACTACTCCCAAACAAGAACCTTGATGCAGTGATACACGCGCCGGAGAAGCGCATTGCGGAAACCACAGAAGCCACAAAAAGAGCGGGACTTTCAATGAAGATCATTGAGGATAAAAATATCACCGGTGGCGTCATTATTGCGGGAGAATCGTTCGAGTATGACCTAACCTTTAAAACGATCATCAATGGAAAACGCCACGAGATCGAACCGCGCGTCGCACAGGTACTTTTTCCTTAAACCAAAGCGGTATGAATTCGAAATATATTTACGCAAGTACGCGTGCCACGGTACTGAAACAAAAACTACTCTCAGAAACACAGACCGAGCGTTTGTTCGGTGCCAAAAGTGTTGCTGAAACATTCAAAGTGCTCCAGGACACGTTCCTTGCTCCATATCTTGCAAAACACGAAAAGACCGACATCACCGAAGCGCTTGATGAACATATTGTCGATACAAAAAAATTACTGAGCTTTATCACACCCAACCCTGAAATACTTGATATTTTTTGGGTAAAATACGACTACCACAATCTCAAAACGATCATCAAAGGAAAGCGCGCGCGTCGCGGGGATGACGTGATCCTTGATCTATGTATGCGTGCAAGCATATATACCCCGGAGGAAATGCTCCGCGCATATGAGCAAAACGATCTTGCAACGCTCAACCACTTCTTCGATGAAGCAACGGAAACGGCAAAAAACACTGACAAGATCTATGGTACCGACATCGCGATGAATACGTACTATTTCAAAACGATCAAAGAGATTGCGAATAAAACCAAGAATAAGTTCATCCAGGCATTCGTAACACTCCTTATCGATACCTTTAACATAAAAGCGTCGCTCCGTTCTATTGCGCTCAATGAGTTCAACGAAGGGGATGTTTTTGTAGAAGGTGGCACTTTTTCACGTAAAGATATTGCAACCGAAGAGAGCATACTCGAAAATATCGGCAAGATCGGAACGCCAAGTGTGTGGACACGCGCCGTCGACCACTATCGAACAACACAAAACTACGGATTGATCGAAAAGACCGCCGACGAATATATTACACAGTTCTTGATCGAGAATAGTCGTGAGGTCGCCTCCCCCGCTCCGCTTTTTTCCTACTTCACTCGCCTCAAGAACAATGCGCGAATCATTGGTGCGATCGTTGCGGCAAAGCGTTCCGGCATGAATGAAAAAGACTTGCGCGCCGTGATGCGTCGTGTATACAACTAGAAATATAATCGAAAGTAATTTATGGCTGAACAATCATACAAAATAGCGATCGTCGGACCACGAGAAGTCATTTTTGGCTTCAGTGCACTCGGGGTGACTCCTTTCGACGCGGAAAACGGGGAAGAAGCGCTCCATATTCTCAAAGAACTAAAAAAGGGGGACAGTAGTGAGGAAGCGGATCTTTCGTATGCTGTCGTGCTCATTATCGACACGATCGCCGAACAGATCCCCTCGGATGAATTCGAGAAAGTTTCGCGCGGTGCCCTGCCGGCGATCATCGCACTCCCCGGCCTTGAAGGGTCAAAAGGAGTTGGCGTTGAAAAACTCAAACGCCTCGCCGAACGCGCCGTCGGATCTAATATTTTAGGGTAAGGCGAAATATCAAGGACTCCGCTTGATATCGTTCACGCGAACACCTCTAGCAACTTTGCGTATCGCCATCCTTTGAGTGATCGTGGTGGTACGGCTCAAACTTGGTGAGCTCATCGATAAGTTCTTGCGTTGATTGTCCGCGATAGCACAATGCGCGATCGTCGATATACACCGTTGCCACCGGCTTCCCACGGTTGAGATTATCGAACTTCGGATTCACATTGAAGTGATCGACGGGAATATCGTTTTTTTCGCAATATTTTTTGAGAAAATCAGTGCTTCTCGTCGAATACACAATGATGGTGTGCCCGACTTCTTTTAACTGCCGTATGGCACCCACCACTTCGTGGTTGGGGTTGTTCTCGTGCCCATCCCCTTTGAACTTGCCCGGCGGAAGCCCGATCACTCCATCAAAATCGAACGCGTAAAATCTTTTTATGTGTTTCATAGCCCGAACATTGTAACAAAAAAAGTTTAAAGTTTCTCGAGGAAAAGGTGGAAAAGTCCCTTGAAGCGATACCAGACCTCATGTCAAAAATACACTCGCAAGAAAACAGTTCAGGAAGGACGGTCCTCCTTGAACTAAAGTCGTATCGGTCGGACACCCGTCGGACATCGGATGTCCGACGAGTAATTTGAATGTCCGTACAAAAAGTCGTTGAGCAAATACAAAAGGGCGAATTGGTGTGGTTCGCCTCTCATCGCAAATCAAGTTTAGTAATCCACAGTATTTCCTGTTGCAAAAAAAAAGAGGAATGTGCTATTCTGACTTGGGCGGTTGATTGCAACCGATTTTGTTCTTTTACAACCAGCGTATGAGAGATCGGAACAAGATGGATACTTGTTGTTTTTGAAACTATGGCTCAAAAATAGAACGAGCATCGCTCTTTGCAAAAGGAAGGGGGTGATTCTATCGAAGTGGCAGAATATCCAGAATGAAACTTAACAACCTGTAGCAAAAACCCGAGGAGTTCCGAGATGATGAGTAAATTTGTTCTACTGCTGAATGTGTTGGTGCTCGTCTCGTTTTCGTTCGTGAGTAGCTCGGCTTCCGCTGGCTGGCACGATTTAACTCAGACCCAAAGGAACAAAGCCATCGTCAGCAAGGCGAATAGCTGGAGCGACGGGTCTGATGGAGGGCAGTGTAAGGAATGGGTGCAAGCCGATGTTGTTTGGGAGGCATCCGACTACACTGTTTGGCTCCCGACCAACAACGGCTACTGCACGTGGAATTATCACCCCTACGTTGTCGGCAGATCCGCTCTCCTCGGTTGGGTTAGTCCCGGTGAGATAATCCAGATGCAACTAAGCAACACTTACGGCGGCGGTCCGCATACACTGATCGTCACGTCCAATAACGGTAGTCAGATCACCGTTAAGGAGAGCAATTGGTGCTCTGACAACTGTGAAGAGGTAGAATCTCGGACGCTGACGTATCAGCAATTCTACGACATGGTTGACTGCTACAGCGTCTTCTACGTCGAGTAGCAGTTAACTTCGTAACAAAAAATAGCAAGCGGTGGCATTCACTGCTTGCTATTTTTCTTATTGATTGATTAAATAATCGTATGACTTTTAGAGTAAAACGATCCCTGCATCTTGCGGTAATAATAGGTGTTCTATTGGGAGCGTATTTTTTTATTGCAGACAGAGGCAGTCAAGATTTTCCTGCAGATGGCAGTGGTGTTGCTTGGACTACCTACGAAGATCCTGAATTTGATTTTTATATCTCATACCCATCAATCCTAGAAAAAACGATCTCCGCCAAAGAAAAAGAATTTTCGTTCGGTGCATTGATAAAAGATATAAGTTTTCATACACAAGGGCCAGGGAATGTCGGCATTAAGGTGTATTCTAATATCACCTTTGATACCGTTGAGGATTTTTTAAAGCTCAAGAATGGCGAGGACGAGCATGTGAAGTACGAGATCGAAAGAAAATTTTTCATTGATACGATTCCTGTTGTTGTTTTCCATATGGTTACTGTCGGTCCGGAAGGTCAGAAGGAGTATTTCCTCAACACAAAACAGGCGATCTTTATTCAGGACGGAAAGATGTTTGAGGTATGGACAAGATTTGATAATGAAAAGAGCCACGAAAAAGTCTGGCGGAGCTTTGGTTTTACAGTAGACGAGTAAACTAGTCACTTTATACCCGTCACACTCGGTGGCGAAGTTGTGATAGGTTATAAACCTATCTCCCTCACACGCATCGCACGATACGTATCCCATCTTATATACATTCATACAACCTCCGCGGCAGTTTTTGTTTCCTTCTCGCTATGAGAAGCGCCGGTAACTCTGCCAACCGGCGAGATTTGTAAAAGAGCTCCATCTCTTTGAAGACTCCATCTAGTATTTGGAGCCCCGAGCTCCAAATACTAGATGGAGTCTTCAAATGATGAGTAGTTCCGTTCCACTGAAAGCGGGATGGTAGGGTCAGAGTGTGCAATGCCCGCTCCCTCCTCTACACTCTACTTGAAAAACAAAAATCCCAGTAGAGGTGCTTTTTCTCATACCGGATTAGCTCCAACACAAGTGCCGAAGCTGCCGCCACCCCTCTCGAAACTGACTTGCCTCATCCATAACCAATGGAAGGGCAAGCTCAGCCTCTCTGGTTATGACTACGGTGAAGAGCACGGAGTCGACCAGCTCCATGCCTCTCACTGGGGCGTCAAACATCAGATTGACGCCCAGATTCCCTGTGATTGAAGACCACGCGGGACAAGAAAAATTTCGGTATCATCGCAATTCCTCCTTACCCCAGATCCCCGAGGCGCGGGTCCCGCTTTAGCGGGATTGGTTTCAATGTGCTCTCCACTTGGGGGTTTCACCCCCCAAGTGGAGAGCACATTGCAAAAAACTACTTAATACGTATAATGAACCCCGTTGGAAGCGTTTTTTTACCGTTATTTTTAACCTTTTTATACTCAATTTATGGAGCAAGAACAGACCATTGGATCTATTACTCGGATCACCGGACCACTTGTGCAGGCAAGTGGCATGCAAGGCGCAAAAATGTACGAAGTGGTGAAGGTTTCAGAAGAGAAACTCCTCGGCGAGATCATCCAGCTCGACGGTGATGTCGCCTCCATTCAAGTGTATGAAGAAACCGCGGGGATCGGCCCCGGTGACCCGGTATATTCTACCGGAAAGACTATGTCGGTCGAGCTCGGACCGGGGCTTTTGGAATCGATCTATGATGGCATCCAACGACCACTCAGCGCGATTACAGAGCAGTCAGGATCACACTTCATTACGCGCGGGATCGAGGCAAACGGCATCGATCGAACAAAAAAGTGGGACTTCAAGCCCGTCGCAAAAGCGGGCGACAGTGTTTCCGAAGGAGACATATTGGGAGAAGTGCAAGAAACAACACTCATTAATCACAAGATCATGGTTCCGTTTGGTGTGTCAGGGACAATTGAGGACATCAAAGCGGGATCATTTGTCGTTGAAGATACGATTGCTACAATTAAAACCGACCAAGGAACCGTACCTGTTTCCATGATCCAATATTGGTCGATCAGAAAACCGCGCCCAACCAAAGGAAAGGTCTTCCCTGATGAGCCGATGGTGACCGGTGGACGTTCGATCGACACGTTCTTCCCTATCGTGAAAGGTGGTGCAGGGTGTATCCCGGGGCCGTTCGGCGCGGGGAAAACCGTCACTCAGCAATCCATTGCGAAATATTGCGACGCGCAAGTGATCATCTACATCGGATGCGGTGAACGAGGCAACGAAATGACCGAGGTTCTCGATGAATTTCCACACCTCGTCGACCCGAACTCGGGCGAACCGCTCATGAAGCGCACGATCCTTATCGCCAATACTTCAAATATGCCCGTGGCGGCGCGAGAAGCATCGATCTACACTGGTATCACTATTGCGGAATATTATCGCGATATGGGCTACTCCGTCGCGCTTATGGCCGATTCAACATCACGCTGGGCGGAAGCAATGCGAGAGATCTCCGGTCGTATGGAAGAAATGCCCGGCGAAGAAGGATACCCGGCGTATCTCGCGTCTCGCACGGCAGAGTTCTACGAACGAGCAGGATCGGTCACGTGTCTCGGGAGCGAAGGAAGAAAAGGGGCGATCACCGCGATCGGCGCCGTTTCACCTCCGGGGGGCGACCTTTCAGAACCGGTTTCGCAAGCAACATTGCGCGTTACGAAATGTTTCTGGGGTCTTGATGGATCGCTTGCCTACAAAAAACATTTTCCTTCCATCAATTGGCTCACCTCATACTCACTCTACGTTGATAATATACAGCGATATTGGCGCGATAATGTAGCAAACGATTATCCTGAAATACGCGTCGCTGCCATGGAACTCTTGCAGAACGAAGCAAAATTGCTCGAGATCGTCCGCCTGGTCGGAATGGAAGCACTCTCAAATGAGGAAAAGTTAACTCTCGAAATTGCACGCTCAATTCGCGAAGATTTCCTTTTCCAGAATGCGTTTGATGCGGACGACGCTTACACACCACCAAAGATACAATACGAGATATTAAAAACGATCATGAGCATCTACACGATAGGAATGGAAGTCATGAAAGAGAGTGAGCTGGAGTTTGCTGATTTCAGAGCACTTTCAACAGTCAAAGATCTTGGAACACTGAAGAGCCTGAAAGATGAAAAGGAATTTGCGGCATTCCGAGAAAAAGCACGCACAGAGATCAAACAATTAGCAGCTCGCGAATAATTGCACGTACCATGACAAATATCATACAAAAAGAATACAAGACTGTGGAATCGATCACCGGACCGATCATGGTCGTTGGCGGCGTCGAGGGAGTGAAGTATGACGAGATCGTCGAAGTTGAAGTACCTGGCGAGAAAGAAGTTCGCATGGGGAAAGTGCTTGAAGTTTCTCGCGAGAAGGCGGTCGTGCAGATGTTTTCTCCAACAACAGGAGCTCAAGTGCAAAACACCAAAGTTCGCTTTCGTGGCGAAACGCTCAAAGTTGGCGTCTCTAAGGATATTTTAGGAAGAGTTTTCAGCGGCGGCGGTGAAGTGCTCGACGGACGTCCGGCGATCATCCCTGAAAAAAAGCTCGATGTCAGCGGAGCACCGATCAATCCTTTCAACCGGCAATACCCGGATGACTTCATTCAGACCGGTATATCAGCGCTTGACGTGATGAATACGCTTGTGCGCGGACAGAAACTTCCGATCTTTTCTGGTGCCGGCCTCCCTCATAATCGCCTCGCGGCACAGATTGCGCGACAAGCAAAAGTATCCGGGGGAGAGCAATTCGCGATCGTGTTCGCGACAATGGGTGTCACTTTCGAAGAAGCGGAATATTTCAAAAAAGAATTTGAGAAGACGGGAGCACTTTCGCGTAGTGTTTTGTTCCTCAACACCGCTGCCGATCCGGTTGTCGAACGTGTTGCGACACCACGATTCGCCCTGACGGTAGCCGAATATTTGGCATTTGAACACAATATGCACGTCCTGGTGATACTTACCGACATGACCAACTACGCGGAAGCACTCCGTGAGATCTCTTCTGCACGAAAAGAAGTTCCCGGTCGTCGCGGATACCCCGGCTATCTCTACACCGACTTTTCGACTATCTATGAACGCGCTGGGCGGATCAAAGGATGTAACGGCACAATAACCCAGATCCCGATCCTTACCATGCCTGACGATGATAAAACACACCCGATCCCCGATCTGACCGGCTATATCACCGAGGGCCAATTCATCGTATCCCGCGAACTGAATACCAAAGGAATTTACCCGCCTGTTGATGTACAAGGATCTCTCTCACGACTCTGGTCGGCGGGTGTCGGCGAAGGCAAAACACGCGAAGACCACGCGCAACTCAAAGATCAGCTTTATGCCTCATACGCGCAAGGAAAAGAGGTTCGCGAGCTTGCTGTTGTTCTTGGTGAATCATCCCTCGATGACACCGACAAAGCGCACCTAGCATTCGCGGATGCTTATGAACAGCATTTTCTGCGACAAGATGAAACCCAAGAGCGCACTATTGCAGAATCACTTGATATTGGATGGAAGTTACTCAAACTTCTTCCGCGAGAATCGTTGAAACGTGTGAAACCGGAAATGATCGAGAAGTATCTCGGCTAATAGCAAATTTCTTCACACCGCGCCACCTTCATCATTCATCGTCATGATATTAAAAGTTACCCCAACCAGAATAACACTCCTTACGTTAAAAAAAGACCTCCGCGTTGCCGAAAACGGCTACCGACTTTTGAAGAACAAGCGTGACGGCCTCATGAAACAATTCATGGGAGTCATACGAGAAACCAAACAACTGCGTGAAGACGTCGAGGAACGCATCGGAACAGCATTCGCAACCTACGCGATCGCAAGCTCACTGGTGCACCGAAAAACAACCGAAGTTGCGTTCCTGGTCCCCGGGGTATCAATAGATCTGGATGTGAGTGTGCGAAATATCATGTCAGTTCCCGTACCGGAGTTTGCAATAAAAAAAAGTGGCAGTGCTTTTTCGTATGGGATGATGGAAACCAGCGGTGATCTGGATAACGCGATCAAGAAATTTGAGGACGTTATCACCGATATTATAAAGCTTGCCGAACTTGAGAAAACCGCTGAAAATCTTGCTGAAGAGATCGAGCGTACGCGGCGAAGAGTAAGCGCGCTTGAAAATACTCGAATCCCAAATCTCAAAGATACTATTCGCTTCATTACCGGGCGACTCGAAGAACACGCGCGTGATGCAGTCGTTTCAACCATGCGCGTTAAAGCAATGATCATAGAAAAAGAAACCGCCAAGCAGTAGTGCTCGACGTTCTTCATCATTCTTGATACCACCTACAGGCGCACAATGAGGAGAGCTAGAACGAAACGGACGGACGTTCATTCAAAACCGCGTCCGTTTTTTCAATGATCTCATCGAGTGAATAATTCGCTTTGATCATAAAGCCAACAGCGCCAAGCATCTTTGCCTTATCAATATCGTTCTGCTGCCCTAAATTAGAAAGTACAATGACCGGAATCGATTTGAGATGGTTATCGGTTTTAAGGTAAGAGAGAATCGAGAAACCGTTCTTTTCACCCGGTAAAATAATATCGAGCAAAATAATATCTGGTCGCTCACCACGAAGCAGTTCAACTGCTTCTTCAAAGTCAATCGCACTTCTAACACGGAAGCCTCTACTCAAAAACTTCTTAACCATCGTTTCTCGCAACAAACGATCATCTTCAACGATCATCACTTTCGGTCCTTGGTTGTGGTCGGTCTTCACAAAACCCTCACCTTCCACTACTTGAGAATACGTGAGACTGGTCGCGATCTCATGTTGTTTTTGAGCGGCAATATCGATATTGCATTCCTTGAGCGCGCTCACTATATCGCCTTCATCCCACCCATTCGCAAGAAGTTCTCCTTTGATCGTCGCAAAGTCATGACCACTCATTGCAGCATTTTTTATATAATCAGATAATTCTTTTGTTATCATAAGATTTACACAGTGACATGCAGAAGCGCACTTACCCGTTCAATGATCTCCTCAAGAGTAAAACTCGACTTAACCATAAAATCAATAGCGCCAAGGTCGGTAGCTTTCTGCTTATCACCCTCTTGCCCCAAATTACTGAGTATAACAACAGGGATCGAAGCGAGGCGAACTTCTTTTTTTATCTTCTCCAGGATCGAGAAACCTCCCTCTCCCGGTAAAATAAGGTCAAGCAAAATAATATCAGGAGACCAATCATCGAGAATATCCATGGTCTCTTTTGAGTTCCTCGCATTTTTTACCTCAAAACCGACCTTGATCATTTTCTTGACTATGATCTCACGCAAAAATTTATCATCTTCAACAATAAGGACCTTTTTTGCACCCTCAATGCCGGATGCGGGGTGCTCATGAGACTGCTCACCGTCATTCTTTTTATCCATCCCCTTAAACACCTCATCGATGTCGTGTCGATGATAGCCACTTTGCACAAGACTTTCTTTAATACTCTCCGAGCTTTCCCCTTGCTTCAGAGCCTGCTGTATATATTCGGAAATGCCATTGTTGTTTGAATCCATAATAGTGCTTCTATAGTACCAAAAATTAGTAAGTGTGTTAATGGCAAGCGTGGAAACAATATATCTTCGGTCTTACGATCGATCAGTAAGCACATGAACGGTACTGGTCGGATATGCCATTGCAATATCTTCTTCTTCAAATTTCTTGAGAATGGCAAGATTTATACTCTGTTGCGCATCCATGTATACTGCGTAATCGGGCGATGTAACATAATAGACAATATCAAAAACCAATGCTGAATCAGCGAACGTACTGAAATGAGCACGATCAAACCGAGTATTGGGAGTGTGCTCGATGATATCTTTTATATAGCCGGCAACATGAGCAACCTGCTCTCGTGGGGTTTCATACGTAATACCAACAGTAAACGATGTCCGTCGTTCCTGCATCTTTTTGAAATTACTGATCTCGGCTGAGGTCAGCTCTTTATTGGAGAAAACCATCTCCTCTCCTTGAAGTGCCTTAACACGAGTTGTTTTGATACCGATCGTTTGTACCACCCCCGACTTATCCCCGACAACAATAAAGTCGCCCGGCACAAATGGCTTGTCAAAGTAGATTGCAAATGAACTAAAAAGATCACCTAGGATGCCCTGCAGTGCGAACGCGACGGCAATGCCACCAATGCCGAGACCGGCAATCAGTGAGGTCACGTCAACACCAAGATTAGAAAGCATCAGAAGAACGCCAATCGTCCAAAGTACCCACTTCGCAATGTTTCCCAGCATTACAATTGCCCCCTCAGAAGCAGTATCATCCCGATTACGTAAAGATTTTCGAATAATATAATCAAACAAGATCCGAGCCGCCGTGATCGCCTGGTAAATAACCCACACAACCAATACCCCGGTGATCACTCGGTGAAGTGTCGCGTCGATCGAAATGGAAAATAACGCAACATACACTGCCACAAAAATGTAGAACGGAGGTCGCAAGCTCGCGATCACCGTAACGAGCATATCGTCAATATCCGTTGCGGTCTTTTTCGCAACGCGCTTTAAGTTTGCAATGATCATGACTTGGAGTATCTTGAATACGATAAGGAACCCCAAAAAAACGCCGAGGGCAATTAGCAAACCACCCAGCGTATTCCCCCCGATCACTTCATAATGCCAAATATCCAATGCTAAAAATTTATATATGTCTAGAGAAAAACTCATGACGCACAAAATCTACTTACTCAAAATACCTTTTACTTTTTCAACGATCTCATCAAGGGTAAAGTTCGCCTTAACCATAAAATCACAAGCGCCAAGCTCCATTGCTTTATCAATGTCTTCTTTTTGACCTAAATTACTCAAGATGATCACCGGAATGTCAGCAAGATTATCATCATGTTTGATCTTCTCCAGAACCGAGAAACCGTTCTCCCCGGGCAAGATAAGATCAAGAAGCACTATTTGCGGTTTTTCTTCATCTTTATTATGGAGTACCTCAAGCGCCCCACGTGAATCAATAGCACTTTTGACATGAAATCCCTCACTAAACAATTTTCCAACCAGAAGATCGCGTAGGAATTTATCATCTTCAACGACAAGGATTGTGGCATCGTTCTTTTTGCCTGCTCGACTGGTCGATGCCGACGCGTGACTACGAACAACATCCGGCTTTGAATGAGTACTCTCTGTTTTACTTTCAATCTCTTTTTCTTCTTCACTGCTTTTGACCGTATCAGGCTTCGACTTTTCTCCAAAGACCGCTTCGATCTTTTCCAGAACTTCACCCGGATCAAATACAGCTTTTATCAGAAAATCGCGTGCGCCAAGCTTGCGCGCCCGCTCGATCTCAACCGGCTGCCCTGAGTTTGAGACAACGATCACGGGGATAGCATGAAGTTTTTCATCCTTGTTCATTTCCTCAAGAACCTCCATGCCGTCTTTCCGTGGCATCAAAATGTCGAGCAAGATAAGATCAGGTAAAAATGTCGGCATAACATCGAGCGCCTCTTGCCCATCGATCGCGCCTTGAACGGTATAACCGCTTTTTTTCAACTTCTCGACTAAAACATCCCGCAGAACGTCATCGTCTTCAACAACCAATATCTTTTTTGATGTCATATAATTTTAGTAATACTCTGAAACATCCTCTTCGTTTGGGATCAGTGTTTCATCAAGTGGGAGAGTAAAAGAAAAGACAGACCCTTCTCCTTCCTTAGATTTTACCTGGATATCACCACCATGTCTAGTAATAATGTTCTTCACAATAAAGAGCCCGAGACCCGACCCTTCCGTTTGCATGTGGATAACGTTCTTTGCACGGAAAAATTTTGAGAATAACTGATTGATCTGCGGTTCAGGAACCCCTACCCCTTCATCACTGACCTTAAACTCGACCATGCCCGAATCAAGCTTCGAGAGCGTCACCGTAACTTGCCCGCCCGCGTTCGTATACTTGATCGCGTTATCGGTAAGATTTTGAATGGCAAGAGAGAGTTTATCGGGATCAAATACAAATTCTTCGATCGGCGCGGTAGGTTGTTCAAATTTTAAAATAACCCCCTTCTCCTTCGCTATCGGCCGCAGCCCATCTATGACCAAAGAGACAGTCTTTGCAATATCATTTTTTGCAAATTTATACCCAAACCGTCCGTCTTCAATACGGGCAACATTGAGCATATCATTCACCAGTGTGATCATTTTTTCATTGGTTTCGTAACCACGTTGGAGTATTTTGCGCTGTTCGGCATTCAAAAGACCAAGATCGCCATCAACTACCAACCGGATCGCCCACTTCACGCCGGAGAGCGGTGTCCGTAATTGATGGGCGGCGATCGAAATAAACTCGCTCTTTCCCCGTGAAATAATGTGCTCTCTTGTAACATCGCGCACCACCTTAATAAAACCTTTCTGTGCATCACCACCAGAACTGACAATCGGCGCAGTAATGACCTGAATCTCTTTCTCGAACGGATGATGAATAACAACATCATTGATACTAACCCCCTCGCGAAGATCCGCGGCCGAACTCTTTACCTTGTGCACGACATCGGAAAGCGCCGGATAGGAAACGATCGCAAGCGATTGCAACCCCGACGACTCAACATCCTTTGGGCTGATCTTTCGCCCAACGACGTCCTCTCGCTTTATTGCCAAAATCTCTTCCGCTGCACGATTGACGCGCAACACAGTAAAATCACTTGTATACTCGATCAGTCCACTGGTTAAGTTTTCAATAACCGCCTCAGTATGAGATTTGGCTCGTTTCAACTCTTCCGTTTTTTCACGCACTTCACTTTCAAGTTTTTTCGAATATTCCTCAGCCATTCTCCGTTTATCACCTTCCGCCTTCCTCACTGCCTCGATCCGTTCTTTCTCGCTCTCAACTCTTGTTTTTTCAAGCTCTTCAAGATCATCGATCATGAGCGACAGACCAACTAGAAGCTCGGTGAATTCATCTTCTTTCTCCGGGATCTCGATCTTTGTATCAAACTCTCCTGTTGAAGTCTTTTGCAGGATCGGCGTCAATTGTGCCAACCTCTTCGCCGTGTTTATTTTATAATTCTCGAGCTCTTTCTTTGAGGTAATATCACGAAAGACAATAATACCTCCGGGAGTCCCTCCAAGAGTTATTGCTTTCGCCGACACAAATACCGGAAACTTCCTTCCGCTCCGCGATTTAAAATAAATGGTATGCCCCTGAGGAGTGTTAAAGGTTCGACCTTCTTTGAAAACAGTATTGGTGATATTTTTCTTTTCAGCGAGAGGTCTTTTGTCTAAATAGATATTGAGAATCTTGTCGATAGATTGCCCCATCATTTCATCACTCGAACAATCCAAAAGAAGCGCCGCGTGCGGGTTCACACTCGTGATCTTCCCTTTCCGATCGAAGAGTATCAACCCCTCGGCGATAAAGGACAACAAAATACCCATTCCGGACGAATCCAAATCCATATGACACAAAAACTACGTTACTCTATTATGCCGCGGTATCTGAGCTCTTCTCAGGAACATCCTGCATTGAAGCTCGGCATTTCTCTTCAATATGCGGAGGTATCTCCGGAAGGTTATGTTCCGCAGCGGCATGTGTGGCGGCAAGCTCCATCACCTTTTCCTCAGTATCAGCCTCAAAAACAACGTCACAATCGACCCCAACATCTTTACACGTAAGTCTTTTCATATAAGAAAATAGTTAATGTATTAATAAATAAACAGCTGAAAATATTATCCTTTTTGTAACCACTCCATTGCTTCTTCTTTTGAAAGAAAAAATTTTATATCGTCTCGATGCGTTGCGGTCATCACAAACGAGGCGAGCGTTCTTACGAACACACTCCCCCCGAAAAATGCCGTTTTTTTTATGTGTGGATTTTGCAGAAATTTTACCCATATCTTTCGCGCACCCGAAGAAAACTTTGTCGATTGCTGAAGATCAATGAGCACCTGCGTCGCCTCACCGGAATCAAGGTACTCGGTGCCACCTTCATCAAGACGAACAGCCTCCGCCTCATCTACCGGTGCCGCCATGAGGTAGTACAAAATTCCATCCTCGCACCAAAATTCATTTTTACCCTCCTTTGCGTCCTTCTCCATAACAACTCTATTGTATCGCACCTTCAAAAAAAAGAGAAGTATTATTGTGTGTGTTTCAACGGTTCGCGGGATACAACAACATCATCAACAAACAATACCGCATCATGCTCATATGAATTTGCTGTGATCCCCACCTCAACCGTATCGTAGATCGCCCCGGCAAGAGGGAGTGTTTTCCCTGTGGTATCAATAACTTTTTTATCATCAAGCCATAGTTCGATAATCCCATCATTGGTATCCGAGAGCGTAAGGTGTAACGTAACGTGCGCCCACCTTCCTGTCGGGAGGACGATCTTGTCCTTTCTCTTTTGTTTGAACTGTTCCATGTCAAACGATTTTCTATTCACACTCAAAACACCGTCTTCTGACACAAACACCCGCATCCCCGCCCACCCCATCTGACTTGCCTCAATATCCATAATGGTGGTCGGCATCCCCTCATCAAGGTAATACCACCCCGAAGACCATACATCGTCCCCTTTTTCAAAATACAGCAAACCGGCGCTTTCAATGGTTGCCTTGGAAACAGGCGCATTTCGCGATGGACGTACCGCATACGATCGCAATGAACGCTTCCCGGAGTGTGCGCGCTCCCCGGTCGGCTCGGTTCTATTATCTTTAAATGAACAGGTGCCCGCTACAATACACCGCCTCAAATCAATATAATCCTTATCGGATGGAACCTGGGGAGACAACAGTGTGAACCCGGTCCACCCGACCTCATCCATCACATTTTTCATAATAAGATCGGCAAGAGTGTCGCCTTGCTCAAAATCATCAGAGATTTCCGTTGCAATAGGAATGTGTTGCCCATCACCGGAATTTTTTATGTAAATTTTCCCGTCAATACCTTCGTACGTTTTCTTGTAAAAATCGGGATCATACGCATGTTTTGCAAACTCGAGTCTCCCGTCGCCAAGAACCTTGTACGCATCGCCATTGATAAGTTTATAGACATCGCTACTCCCCTCCGGCGTGAAAGTAAGATCAACATGAGATTCATCCGGCGGTTCAATGATCGGCCCCAAATCACGTTTCAAAAAATCCGTAGCAAGAAAACCCAGAAGCATAACAATGACAACAATGAAAAAAAGAATTTTTACTTTTCTCATGCAAGCATTATACACGAGCCATACTCCATTTCTTTTGCACTCACTTTTAGCAAGGACCGTCCTTGCTAAAAGTGGCGGGGAATGTGTTACCGTCCTTCGATCACCGAGCCGACGGTTTCGTCGCCGACGTGTTCGATATCATTGATGCCGATAACTTTAATACGGAGGCCTTGCTCGCGCGCGAGTGCCACCGCCGCTTGATCAGCAAACTTCAGATCTTTTTCAAGCACTTCCGACGCACTGATCACACCAATCTTCTCCGCGTCTTTGTCCGTGCGCGGATCACCCGTGTAAAGCCCGTCCACACCATCCTTTGCCATCACGAGCAGGTCCGCGCCGATCTCGAGTGCGCGCTGTGCCGCTGCCGAATCGGTCGTGAAGAACGGCGCGCCAAGCCCTGCAGCAAAAATGACGACCCGCCCTTTCTCCATGTGCCGGATCGCCCGTTTGGGAATGTAGCCCTCGCAGATCTGCGCCATTGCGACCGCCGAGGACACCCGTGTTACGATACCCCTACTCTCGAAATAGTCGCGGAGCACGAGCGCATTCTGCACCGTCGCAAGCATGCCAACATAGTCCGCCGTCGCCCGCTCGATCGCCAACCAACCCGCAAGATCGCGCCCGCGAAAAAGATTTCCGCCACCAACGACAAGCGCGATCTGATTGCCTGCCGCAAGAAGTGCGCTGATCTGCGCCGCGATAGCATCAAGCGCACCCTCCGAGAACTTCCGCTCCCTCTCCCCCAAGCTCCCGCCTGATAGTTTGATAAGTAGTCGCATAGAGATTCTACCTCAAAAAATTAATTTCTTTCTACGCAGTAGTAGCCAACAATTAAAGACCTTGGGTATCTATCACGCCGGTAAACAAAAGTACCCCAAATAATATTATCGCTAACAAAAATGCCCAAAGGGAAATATTATTTGCTTGTTTTGCCTTAACCGGTAATACCTTTTTCCACCCGTAATAAAGTATTGCCCCAGCTAAAACAGGATTAAGGAAACAAAAGAGCCATGTCAATATTTTTTCTGTCGAATTAAGGGGCTCATCCGATATTTGCCCTTGGGCAAGTTTTCTCTTTGTAAGAACTTCAAAAAAAGCAACGGCTATAAAAACAATAAGAGGAATGAGTTGAATGATGTTCATAAGTATATTATATACTGGTTGTTTTGAATAAAAAACCGACTGTTTCAGAATTATATTATTATAATTATACCATAACCTGTTGGTTCTCGTACTTTAAAAAATGAACCATATCCAGGATCATTCCACCTATCGCAAATGATCGAGCTAACGCAAAAGCCAGGCTACTAGTATCTTGAAAATATATTATGACGGTTGCTATCATAATTATTATTAGCAACGAGGGGTTAAGGGGTATAAACTTTGAACTCGGAATTCTAATTCTTTTTCTCTCTAGAAACAAAAACACCAGACAGAGGCGTACGACGATTATTATCATGTAAAAGAGGAGGGCATAATCTATTGCATTCAATGATGTACCACCCAATAAAGTATCTATAAAACGCGGGGTTGTATAAAATGCATAAACAGCCCATGTATAAAAAATGAACGGCGTGATTATCCATTGCAAAAGTCGCAAGATTTTTTCCGGCGGCTGTTCCTTAAAGAAGAATATTTTGATAGTTAAGAACAGCGCACTTAAAATCCCAAAAATAAAGAGGAGTATGAAAGGGAAAAAAGAGGTGCCATCCGCTAATTCCGTAAAAGAAAAACCTAGGATGCCTGTCGTTACATACGTTCTAAATATGTCCGATGCAAGCGTTATTAGAATCAACACAGACGCCAGAAAGACCTCTCCTACTGTGTTAAGTGGTAATGACAAAAACTTATTAAAACGACCTATGGAAGTACTCATTGGTATTTGAATATCCAAATAATACCATACGACCGGATTCCACCTCAAAGAATGTGGCTCATCCATTTAGCCTTTTGCACTCACTTTTAGCAAGGACCGTCCTTGCTAAAACATCGGGTTTCGTTTGGCTCGTGCTGTTCCCACACAAAGCGATACTTTTTTTGCGACCAAACGGGACCGGCATAAGCAACACCGATGCGCGATGTCCTTTTGACCTGGCGCGGTGGCACGACAACCCCACTCTCTTCAAGAAAGAGCCCTGAAGCGAGGTCCGACCTCACCCCATTCTGTGTTTTATCAACACGAAGATGTTTTGTGATACGCCCCGGACCGACAACACCCCCTGCCCCACGGATAAGAACCGCCGCCGGATAATCTTTTGGACCAGTCACAATGTTGAGCATAAAGTGCATTCCATACACCAAGTACACATACCAGTAACCCGCTTCACCAAACATCACCGCGTTACGTTCGGTTTGTCCTTTATGTGCATGTGATGCACGGTCGTCAAAACCATCATAAGCTTCAACTTCCATGATTGGAAGCATGATTCGCTCTCCATCAATAACCCGCACTAAATGTTTCCCGAGAAGATCGCGCGCAACCTCAACCGTCGGCCGATTAAAAAATTCTTGAGGCAAGATACGATTCATATCCTTAATTCTCAATCTGAATTCTTATTCTCATTTCTTCAAAATTTGTGAGCAGTTGCATCACCATAGAAAAAGATCGAGGCATAGAATTACGAATAAGAATTGAGGGGGTTTTGCTGAGCACACATTTCTCATCGGGATGCCGGGATTCGTGAGTCAAATCACAGCAACCCCGCGATAGGCGGGATTGTGTGGCTCCTCTTTTCAAATCCCAGTGCAATCAAAGTAGCTTACTCGCTACGCCTCCCGCTTGTTTCATTCGTTCGGGGTGCCGGGATTCGAACCCGGAGTCACCTGGTCCCAAACCAGGCATGTTAGCCGTTACACCACACACCGTCACTTGCACCAGAACATTCTAGCATATTTTCGAAATTTGACACGACATCACCGTCCGGCGAGATTTGACCTTCGCGGAGGACGACCACGCCACGTGAGTAATATTTTCTTTTATCTCGTCGCTTACGCAGTCAAAGACATCTTGTTGTATCTTTGCCTCCCAAGAATAAATGCCCTATTATCACCAAGGCATGCAGAGGTGTGGATAACGTAAAAAAGTTTTCCGTATCATCAATTGTCCTTAACGCCTCCAACCCCCTCCAAAGGCATCTTCTTATTTTTGTCCCTTTCTTGATCTTCTTTGATCGCCTGCTCCTCTAAGACACTTTTATAATCTTTCCCTTCTACAGCCCCCGCAATAACTGCAACCTTGTCATTCCCCTCTCTCGTTGCCATAAGGTCACGCTCCTCGGGAGTGATATCCGGCGTATTCTTGATACCTGGCACTTTCTCTTGTCCCATATTTTTCTTACATTAATTCAAGTAAAAAGATACCTGCTCTTTGCTTTGCGTTTTAAACGGACATTCTTCTTGAATTAACTCGTACGTTATGCGAATAATACTTTTTTATTTTAGCACAATTTCCATGTATTGTTCCATGGATAAGTAGACCCATGAAAGATATTTACCATGTGCCAATGACCTTTACAAGCTATTGACAATTATTACATATATGGTAAGATAGCGCATATGAGACAAGTTCAAAAACAATCGCATTCTCGGGGATATATTGAACCGTATAAGGGTCAATTAAGACTCCAGAGAGATGTGGACAACATTCTGCATCAGCATATGCACGTCTTCCTCCAAGATATGGGATACCCTATGGGGAACCAAGAGGTAGATATCGACGTAGACGTTGTTTTAAGTAGTGATCAAGAGTTTATGCCACCCCAACACGCACTGGGGCTCGCACAAACATCCTCGCAGACGAACCAAGTAAACTATGGCGAGGAATCAGACGATTTTGATAATCATAACCATGAACTTGACGTGCGCATTTATGAGGGAGCAAAAATAGGCCGTCCGTTATTTTTCCGTACTCGCTCCATATTCCGCCGTATATTCACTGAGCGACTACGCTCCTAAGGAATACAGACACAAAGAAACAAAAAGGCGCAGAGAAAACTGCGTCTTTTTGTTTTTACCCCCCCATTTTGTTTTACATGAAACGAACTATCTATCTTGACGATATGTTTCACGTGAAACATATCGTCAACCTGAACCAAATAACTCCCCTATAGCCACCTATTTCACCCAATGACGTTTGCGAATCTTGCTTAATTCCTTTTCTTCTTCGGCTTCTTTTTTTTGTTTCCCTTGATCACCACGTTTCTTGAGCTCATTTTCCGGTAATTGCGAAAGCTCCTGTGCTCGTTTCACCAGAAACTCCTCAGTGTTCTTACTAGGATCATCAAGTACCTCCTCCAGAAGCGCATGAAGAATGAGCCCTATCTGCGGTCCCGGTGTTTCATGGGTAACCTCTATGATCTTTGCCCCGTTAATTTTCAGCATTTGTACAGATATAGGAGCCCGCATTGCTTCCTCGATCATTGATTCATACTTCCGTAAGCGATACGGTGTTTCTTTTGGCCTCCCCATACCGATACGGTCACATGCACGAACTTTCATAAGATCCCAAACATTTTCCGGACCAACATTGCGAACAATTCGACGTACCGCAGAAAGAGTTATTTTATCGACATCAGAGAAGAAAAGGTGATAACGCACCAGTTTTGACACAGTTTTTACCATTTTCTTCGGAAACTTTAAGCGAGTCAAAATTTCACGTGAAACACGACCCCCAACAACATCATGCCCGTAAAATGTCCAATCTTTCTTCTCGTCTGACCATCGTCGTGTTTGCGGTTTCGCAATATCATGCAGGAGCGCGGCAAGTCTCACGTGTAACTCCCAACCACGATCCGCCGAGTGCTGTACCGCTCGAAGATTATGTTCCCAAACATCGTAGATATGATCGCCGTTTTGTTCTGTTTTTATCCCTAGTTCAAGCTCCGGAACAATATATTGCAGAAGCCCAAGCTTATGTGTCACAAATATACCAGTAAGCGGGTTTGCCGACATGATCATTTTAGTAAATTCATCGCGAACTCGTTCCTGGGAAATTTTTTGTAAATGTTGCGCATTCTCAACAACCGCTTTTTCAGTCTCGGCGTTAATCGTGAAACCAAGTTCTGTTGAAAGTCGCACAGCACGAAGCATCCTTAAGGCATCTTCCCCAAACCGTTCACCGGGGGACCCAACGGTGCGTATTGTCTTGTCCTTTATATCTTGTTGTCCTTTATATAAGTCAATTATTTGTCTTTTATCTTCATCATAGGCGATCGCGTTCATGGTAAAATCGCGACGCTTGAGATCGTCCTCAATATGCGCGCTAAAGGTAACCGAATCGGGTCGACGCTTGTCGCTATAGACACCTTCAATCCGATACGGAGTAACCTCAACAACCGTGAGTGTAGGGTCTTCTGTTTCCTCGTTGACCACACCTACTGTGCCATAGTCATTTTCATAAAACGTATTCTCAAAAAGAGCCATTATTTCGTCCGGTTTCGCGTTGGTGGTAATGTCCCAGTCTTTTGGTTTATGTCCGCACACCATATCGCGAACACATCCACCAATAAGGTATGCTTCAAACCCAGCCATGCGAAGCGCTTTGGTTACGCGTGAAACCTCTTTGGGAATAATAAAATCTTTATCCATAACCCTCTTATATTACCCGACTTTTTGATATTTATCTAATTTTCATGTAGTATTGACGCTGGAAAAGCCCCCGTGGTGAAATGGATATCACGCCGGTCTTCGGAACCGTCGTTGTGGGTTCGACTCCTGCCGGGGGCACAATTGAATAAAAATGAGTCAAGAAGAACAAAATTTTGACCCCGAATTATCACCGCAAGAAATTGCATGGGGACAAGAGCGAGAAGATACAGACAATATTACCGATCTGCTTGGGAAAGAAGTCGACAATGGTATAAAAGAAGCGGTCACCGCATTTCGTGTTTACGATTTTACAACGAGTCAATCGTGCGAGGGCCATATCGAAGAAGGTGATCATGGTCGCCCTTTTCCGTGGGTTGAGATCTATACGCCGGAACCGGAAGAGCTGGCAGGGGCAGAAGGAGAAGAAAAGGCAAAAATAGAAACCCGGTGGACACATGAGAACCTGGAACAGCAGCAAAAAATGCTGGTTTTACTTACCGAATTTTACCAAAACAGAGAAACCCCGTTTGATGCGCGCCTGACATTTGACCGGGTTGGAGCATTTGGTGGTTTTTCGGTCCAAAGTTTCGGAGGTAATATAATGAAATTATTACCACCGGACGTTCAACGCGAAAAACTCACATTATATCGAAAAGAAATGCATGATTTTACTACGTTTTTAAAAGACAAATATTTTTCTGAACAGCAATCTTGAGAAAAGACCTCTTTGTATGATCTCGATTGAAAAAATACCACTGATGCTTTATAATACGCACGTTGTTATCGCGGGTATAGTTTAGTGGTATGACACGTCCTTGCCAAGGATGAGACGGGAGTTCGATTCTCCCTACCCGCACACGAACAAGCAAGCACCCCGCAAATGTGGGGTGCTTTTTATGGGCCATCGCATGATTCTGCCACGCTTCGATATGAGTGAAGTAGGCTCCAATATTGCCTTGGAGATCTGCCTTAGAGAGACTCTATTCTTCTTTTACATAAAGTACAAAAAGACAAAAAAGATATTGCTCGTGAACGAGAAAATGACACAACACTGCCCCTGTTATGGGTAGAGTTTCTTTGGTAGAATAAGGGTGAAACTGTGGAAAACTGTGGATAACCCAGTGGATTATGTGCATAAAAGACACTTTTTCATGTCTGATACGATGTCGTTTTCAGTAAGCAGAAAAGGGCAAAAATAGCTTTGTTAAGCCGTTGAATAAGCATTCTGCGCGATAAAAACCACAAAATGTCCTACAGTGGGGATAACTCCTCCAAAAAACCATGCCGAAGACCTCTCATAAGAATAATGACCATATCGCGGTGGGAAAACTGGGCGAAGATATCGCGTGCCGATACCTTACAAAACACCGGTTTTCGATCGTTGAGCGCAACTACCGAAAACAGTGGGGCGAGATCGACATCATCGCACAAAAGAAGCACACTCTGCATTTTGTCGAGGTAAAAACTGTATCGCGAGCGAATGTAACTGATGTTTCAGGTGAAACAAAGAACGATTATCGCCCGGAGGAGAACGTGCATCCGAAAAAGTTGGAACGACTCGCGCGCGCGGTGCAATCATACATGGCGGAAAAGGACATTTCGATGGAATCAGTGTGGCAATTTGATGTACTTGCCGTGTTCCTTGACCGAACCAAAAAACAAGCGCGTGTTCGTTTCACGGAAAACATCGTTTTGTAAAATCTAGCAAGGACCGTCCTTGCTAAAACGTAAAGAAATTACTTCCGATACTTGAGAAGCCCACAAAATGAGACAAAAAGAAAACCCCGCCCTGCGGTATGCAGGACGGGGTTGGGTGGAGGTTAATTAGAAGCGATAATCGGTCGCGTCATCGCTCCCGGCGATGCATGTCCGACTACCGACCTCAATATTCCGGGCACCGGGATACCGCGCCAGGAAGAGGGCCTTGGCGTCATCGATCTTCTCGCCCTCGCTCGCCTGGCGGGGGTAGCCAACGACGATCCGTTTCCAAACCCTCTCGCCACTGACATCGGCGGAAACCTCTACCTCGTAGACACGAACTCTCGTTGTCCTCACGACTTTCTCCTTACCCCAGATCCCCGGGGCGCGGGTCACGGCAGGATGCCGTGAAGCTGTGATCGTGAAAGAACTACACCTCTTTGAAGACTCGAACGCTTTGTTCAAATCCTCAAATGATGGGGAGTTCCGCGTTACTCGGGTGAGTACGCGGAACTCCCGGAACCTCAACCTCTTTTTCGGGAGAATACCACTTTTCGTTACGGCTTCACAAACGCGAAGGTGAACCACCCCTCGCAAAAGTAGTCTTCGTGCCCAGGGTGTTTGTTCAGAAGCAGATCATCTCTCCCTTTAACATGCTCGATGTGATGCACCATCGAGTTGGAATATGGTAGAATGTCCATTCCAATGTGAAGACACGACTTCACATCTCCAACTGAGCATTGGCGGACAATCTGTGGTCCAAGCTCTGGCGGGCAAAGCTCAAGACCAAGCTCGATGGCGCGATAATAAATATCTTGAATACTCGCACCGTCCTTGAACCCCAGCTGTTCTGCGGTCAATTTAACAACCTTTACTTCTTCTGTGGATAGATTGATCGTTTTCCAAACATCAAGCTGGGGAATGACCGTGGCATCAAGCCAAACGTCGTACATCAAGCTAGCTTCTTCAATGTCGAGCATCATCTCTTCCTCCTTAGGGTTGGTTGTTTTTGCCGTATCCGGCAAGTGGTATACTTATCGAAGAACTGTCCTTAACTGTTCTACCTACATTATACACAAATGTATCATTTTGTCAACCCTTTTGGATGACAAAATGATGTAAAAACTCAAATATGGCTCAAAATAACAATAAATTGGGAGGGAGAAATATAAAAAGCAACCTCGAAAAGCTTGGTTTCTCGGCACATGATGCAACGGTATACCTTGCACTCCTTGGCACCAAAGAACCGATCATCGCGGGGCCGATCATCAGCGAGACCGGCCTACATCGCAATATTGTGTACACCTCGCTCGAGCACTTGCTCGCCCGCAAGCTCGTCGCCGAACGCGCGATCCGTGGCAAAAAGCATTTTTCCATCGCATCACCCACCGTCATCAAAGACGAGTTCGCTCGAAAGGCATTATTGGCTAAGGAAACAAGGCAAACGATCACAGAAGCAATGACGCACGACGCTCAAGAGATCACTATCCATTCGGGTAACGAGGAATACCTCGCTCTGCTTACCGGTATTCTGAGTTCAATGCCAAAAGGAAGCGATAAATATGTGCTTGGCACCGGCGGGGAAGCATTTATGCGCACCACCATGCGCCCAATATGGAAGCACTACCACAAGGTCGCCGAAGCACAGGAGATCGCCATCCATATGCTCGGATACGAATCACAGCGCGGCGCGATCGAGCCGGACATTGCCGGGCTTGATTATTATGACGTACACTATTTGCCTAATGAGATCGAGAACCCCGCCGGTCTGCATATTTATCCATCGGTCGGCATCGTGCTCAACATCATCTACTCCGATAAGAACACACCGGTCACCGCGATAAAAATAAAGAACAAAGCACTTACTGAAGGGTATCTCAATTTGTTCAAAAACCTCCGAAAAATGGCGAGTTGAAGCGGTTGTGATATACTAGAAGCGGATAGTATTAAAAGTTAACATCTTAAAAAATATATGGGTTTTGAATCACCAAGCACACCACAAGAAGTACCAGAGAACGATGCTGACAAGAAAAAACTAGAGGAGGCAGAAGGGAATAAGCCGGAAGATGAAACGGGAGTTCCTAATGCTGACGAAGAAGCGCTGGAAGAAGCGGGAGAGAACAAGCCAGAAGATGAAACGGGAGTTACCGGCGGAGAAAGCACGGTTAAAGATCCGACGAAACGGGTAGAGGAAGCAACCGAAGAAGAGGAGGAGGAAAAGAAGAAAGAAGAAGAAAAAGAGAAGGGGACAGAGAATTAAAGATAAACAACATCTCCATAACGAAAACCGCTCTACTGACAGAGCGGTTTTTTGCTGTTTGTTCTCAACAAAAAGAAACCCCCGGGAACACATGGTGTGTTTCCCGGGGGAAAGGGGTTAGAACGTGGTGTACGGTAGTAATCCGTGCGCCACTGCCATACCACCGATTGCGGTAAGCATGGCAAGCGCGTAGGGGACGGCGTCTCGCCATGTGGTGTCTGACGCCACATGGCGATACCGCGCCAACGCTTCTCCTCGATTATCGCTCCAATCCAGGAGAAGCGTAAAGGTGATCTCGGCCACGGTCGTGGCCACCATCACCGTGGTCACCGCAAGCACCATGATGCCCCAGAACGCCACGAGGCACACAGCGAGAAAAAGGCTATTGGTCAACATTTTTCCTCCCTTGGGTTGTGAGCGGTGCGAAATGCGCCACTCTTATTCTGTGTTTAATAATATCATGATTTATTCATTTTGTCAAACTTTTCGCACGGAATAACCCCTCTATTCTCTGTTGGGAAGCGCGTTCCACAGAACCTCGAACACGACTCGTAAAGTGTCAGCAAGTGGCTTATTGGCAAGCACGGTACCAAACACCGGTTCTTCGAGTGTCATGAGCGCGACATTGCCATTCCACACCAATATATCGGTCGGCACATCGGCATGCCGTTCCGGCAGGTAACGCGGTTCGTATAGCGCCCCCGCAAGCTCTCTTATTCGCGTACCCTGCTCGCGCGAATCGGCAGTGAGAATACCACGAAAAATAATATGTCGCTTCTTTATTTCACGGCTATACCACCCCATATGCCCATGTGCTTCACGCACAGTAAGTGCAGCAAGCTGGTTCGTGGAAGCAATACCGAGAATCTCTTCAGCAGCAAGTGTTTGCGCGAAAATTTCATGCACCTCATCAAACCCTTCATAGAATTTGATCGCCGGCTTATTCTTTTGTTGTTTAAAAAGCGCGCGTAAATCGGGAAGAAGCGTCTCAAGGTGGGCGAGTTTGCGCTCAAGCGCGGTTGAGAGCGACGATGGGTCGTCAACAAGATAGATTTTGCGCTTCCCTTTATACTGCTCCTTTATCAACCGTTGTTCTTTCAACGAACGGAGAATGTGGTAGGTATTCGTACGCGCAATACCGGTGCCTTTCGCGATCTGTGGCGGGGTTGCCATTCCTTGTTCGAGAAGATAGAGATAGATCGTCGCTTCTGAGCTGTTGAGCCCAATCTGTTTGAGTTCATGTGCTAGTTTCATCGTTTTTGTTTATTTTGTCAAAATTATTTATATCATTTTTATCAAAGTTTTGCAATGGTTTTTTGCAAAAGTAAAAGATTTGATAGTAGATATATTTACAAAAGAGCATTTTCGTTGTATAGTATTGCCAGAAAGTACGTAGTTCTTTTACAACAACCCGCCCCGCCCCGGCAACGCACCGGAGGGGCACAACAAAGGAGAAAACCATGGCAATGAGAATGTGTGGAAGTTGGTTTGGGACATTCCCAAACGAATTTGTCATCCCGATCGGGGTGACATGGGGAGAAGAGATGGGTCTCTTCTCCCTTAATGGGAAAACCTATCTCCTCGTCCGGCGCTCTGAAAAGGGGAGCGACAAGTGGCATGGTGTGTGCTGCGAATACGGGTTGCCCCCGCGGGTAGCCCGTGCTGTGCAAGAGCATATCAAGGAGATGGACACCACAGTGTTTGCATCGACTCCGTCGTGGGAGGCGTGCGTGACAGCGGTCACACATCACTTCATGTTGTGTGACTACCCGGAGCAAATTTCGCGGCTGATCAACATGATGTGACCAGCCGCAGGCGGGTTGAAAGGGTTGGAGACCCCCTAAAAATCTCCTCGGGTGCCTGTTCCCGAACCCAAAACAGGCGCTGTTTACCGATGTGTGTCGGTACTGATGAGCTCAAAAGAGCGAAACAGCTATATGATCTCTGTATTATGGAAACAACATTACTACCAAACGAGACGGCCGTGATCGTGCTTGATATACAAAACGATTTTTGTTCTTCGGATGGCGCTTTCCAGAAAGTTCTCGGGCGCGACCCTTCCGCAATCCAAAAAATGGTCAAGCGATTGGCAGGATTTATTGAAGATGCCCGCAACGCGGGATGCAAGATCATTTTTAGTAAAATGATCAACGGAGAAGATTCGCCGGCAAACTTGCGCGAACGATTAACGTCAGGTATGGAGTCGAAAGCAAACGAGTGGCCGTTCGGGTTAGAGCGAGGCTCATGGGGAAGCGAATTATACCAACTGAAACCGCAAGGAGATGATGTTATTATTGAAAAACTTTATTTTGACTTCTTCAGTTCCCCGGAACTCAAACAAAAATTGGAAAGTTACGGCATTCAGAACGTGATCATTTGCGGAGTTTATATGGAGATGTGCGTGCTTGCCACCGCATCACGCGGTTTTTCCGAAGGATACCGGGTTGTTATCCCCGAAGACCTCACGGAAACCGCTCCCGAAAATCAACACCTGAAAAAGCCGGTCGCGGAACTACTCGCCGGCTATATCGCAGAAGTTGTTGCGTCGCGAGAGATTATCACAAAACTGAAGTCCGATTGCGCACGTTTTAGCAAGGACCGTCCTTGCTAAAGTTATTTTCGCTTTTTATTGTGGAACGCTTTGTGCACTTCGCGGAGTTGTTTATCGGTCACATGAGTGTAGATCTGTGTGGTGGTGATGTTGGCATGCCCGAGGAGCATTTGCACACTGCGCAGATCAGCACCATTCTCAAGAAGGTCAGTGGCAAAACTATGGCGAATAATATGTGGCGTAACCTTTTTTGAGATACCCGCTTGAATGGCATAACGTTTGATGATCCGCTCAACACTCCGCGGGGTGAGGCGAAGCGAGCTATTATCACCTTTCTCAACTTTGTCGGTGCGGATAAATAAAGCATCATCCATGTCGGTACGCGCATCAAGATACGCTTTCACCGCCTGTTTGGCACTTTCGGAAAGAAACACCACGCGCACCTTTTCACCTTTTCCCCGTATGGAAAATTCGTCTTTGTTCAAATTGATATCACAAGAAAGGGAACAGAGCTCGGACACGCGCAAACCGGTCGAAAAAAGGAGTTCAAGCATCGCCTTGTCACGCAAGCTTTTAATGTCGCTCCCATCAGGTGCGGCAAGCAGGCGCGCAAGCTCATCAGTCGAGATCAGGTCAAGGTTGCGCTCAGCAACCTTTGCAAGTTCAATGCGTTCGGGCGCAAGCGACGAAATGCCACGAAACGCCAAATATTTCAGAAAACTGCGCAAGGCGATGAGGTAGTAATTTTGCGTACGTTTTTTGATCGGTTCGCCCGCTTCCGTAGTCTGCCGATTGAGCCACAAGCGATACGATCGCACCACCTCGTCAGTGATGGCACGTGGTTTTTCAATCTTCGCGTAGGTAAGAAACCGCATCAGATAGCGATCGTAGTTCTCGATAGTCTTCAAACTGCGACCTTTTTCAATCTCGAGATGCTCGAGAAATTCTTTTTTGAGTGTTGCAAGATCCATATATCTATCAAGGGTAAAGTGGAAGGATGACCGGCGCAGTCTTTGCTCCGGTTGAGTCGCACAATATTATGATACCATAATTCCGTTGTCCCAAGTTGGTGAAACAGGGGATTGATGGTAAAATGGTCACAACGTATAGCAGGAGTAACCAGACCACATGACTGATCAAACACCCTCACCAAAAAAAGGAGAGCTCAACACTGAAACCGGTGCTATTGATATTAACGGTGTGCAGATCGACCTTCCCGAGCCTCAGGAAAAGCCTCCCGAGGGAATCGGCATCGATATGGTCAAAGAAGAACTCGCCAACGCGGGAGCTATTGAGGTTACAGAGATCACAGAAAGTGAGTTTAACGTAAACGCGGTTCTCCCAGAGGAGGCGAGACAGCAGGTTGAAAGCGAACTTTCCGCCGATGGTGTCGAATTACTCAACGAAGAAGACGAAAAAACCGACGAGCAGGAGGACAACGCAAAATAGAAGCAATATCAGCATTATGAGGGTTGAGTCTTGCAAAAAAACCGGCTTTATGCTACAGTTTTTTAATCATGCTTACAGCAAAGAAAAAGCAGAATATTATCAAAAAGGTCCAGCGTCACGAAAATGACTCCGGGTCGACCGAGGTGCAGGTTGCCATTTTAACGAAAAAGATCGATGATCTTGCGGCGCACTTAAAGAAGAACCACAAAGACAACCATTCACGAAGAGGACTCTTGCAAATGGTGGCGACACGGCACGCGCACATGAAATATCTCAAAAAGAAAGACAGCAAGCGATATTCCGCCCTCTCGAAAAAGCTCGGTATAAAATAAGACGATTAAACATCGTCAACAAATTCTCTCTATGGCGATTATCAAACACAAAGAGCAACGCGTGGGCGTTTTTATTGATGCGCAAAATCTTTATCACAGTGCCCGCAACCTTTATAAAGCGAAAGTTGACTTTGGCGCCGTTCTGAAAGAGGCGGTTGCCGGGCGGCATTTAGTGCGCGCGATCGCGTACGTGATCACAACCGAATCAGGCGAAGAGCACAATTTTTTCGAAGCACTTGTTAAGCTTGGTATTGAAACGAAAACAAAAGATCTGCAAATATTCTTCGGTGGCGCAAAAAAGGCCGATTGGGATGTCGGACTGGCGATCGACGCAGTACGTCTCTCCCCGAAACTTGATGCGGCAGTGATCATATCAGGAGACGGAGATTTTGTCCCACTTGTTGAATATTTGAAATTCTCCACAGGAACACAAGTCGAGGTGATCGCATTCGGCAAATCAACATCTTCACGCCTCCAAGAAGCAGCGGATGATTTCATCGACCTCTGTGCAGGGCCTCGAAAATACCTTATTGGTGGATACCGACAGTTCACAATCACAAAAGAGCACAAGAAGAACGAAAACAATAAACGCTAACCAGAAAAACAAAGCACTGTTTGCCAAACCGACTGATTTTCGCTATTATTCGGTAAATTATAAGTAACGTAACCATGTGGCATGTGCTTCGTGTACGATCATCGTTGATCGAAACCGGTCCTGCGGTGTGCCCGTTGTCGTGATAACGGACCCAACTCAGGGCTACTAGGTGTTTCATCCTGATGAGTATTACCGAACCCGGTAAACGCATACTGAGGACATTGCCCTCATTTTTGTATGCAAAAAAAAGAATACACTCTCGAGATCGGCGGGAAAAAACTCATTGCTGAGTTTTCAGACCTTGCCAACAAAGCAAACGGATCGGTCATGCTCCGCTATGGCGACACGATCGTATTGGCAACAGCGGTCATGTCAAAAAAGAAACTGGAAGGACGAGACTTTTTCCCACTCACCGTTGACTACGAAGAACGCTTTTATGCTGCCGGGCAAATCCTTGGTAGTCGTTTCATGCGTCGCGAGGGGAGACCGAGCGATGAAGCGATCCTTACCGCGCGCATGGTCGACCGAACGATCCGTCCTCTTTTCGAACACCATATCCGCAATGAGATCCAGGTGGTTATCACCGTACTTTCAATCGGGAAAGACGATCCGGATATTCTGGCGATCAACGCCGCATCACTTGCGCTTGGAGTATCAAACATCCCTTGGGACGGACCCGTCAGCGCACTCCGCATCGGGAAACATCGATCGGACGAGAGTATTACACTCAACCCCGTATATCCATTCCGAGACGATGATGATCTTGAATACGAATTAGTCACGTGTGGAAAAGATGGCAATATTAATATGGTTGAAGCACTATGCAAAGAATCCAAAGAGGACATTGTCGCGGGGGTATTGCAAAGTGCATCGGAAGAGCTGGAAAAACTACAAGCATTCCAAAAGAAGATCATCGCCGAGATCGGCAAGGAAAAAACCGTGATCGAAAAAGAGCAAGCACCAAAGGAATTGCTTGACCTGTTTTCCGAACACGTTGAAGGACGACTTTCAGAAGTTGTATTTGCCGGTGCGGGGAGTGCACACATCGACAACCTGCGTGACGAATGGATGGACCTCTACAAAAAAACGTTCCCCGAGAACACCCCTGCGGTTGCGCTCAACCACTTTGAAGATGCGGTGAACGATCTGTTGCATCAAGAAGCGATCGAGCATGACCGACGACCGGATGGACGAGATATGACAACCGTGCGCGA